>Ga0315545_1001685_pt1 | contig 21125 bp, 20 predicted proteins | sample SalMarSW160210MG_FD_203096 | JGI IMG/M metagenome (GOLD analysis project Ga0315545, IMG submission 203096) | Salt marsh sediment microbial communities from the Plum Island Ecosystem LTER, Massachusetts, United States - Salt Marsh Sediment SW1602-10 ...
TCTTAGATCCAAAAAAATCAACTTACCATGATCTCTCCTTTTATTGGCCCAGCCCGCCAGGGTGACTTCTTTGTCTTTAAAATTTTTATTTATCTCTCCGCATAAATTAGTCCTCATCGCGGTCTTAAAAACAGAATCAGCCATGACTTTACGCTCCTATGATTTCTATGATTTTTTCTTTTTTGTTTTTCCAGTCAACTTTATATTGTTTGAATTTATTAATATCTTTAATTGTAAGATTTCCGGTTTTGATTTCATCTTCGCCAACTATAATAATGAAATTATAATTATTATCTCTTGCCCACTTTATCTCTTTTTTCAAATTCCTGATATTAAAGTTTATATCACAGACTACTTCTTTTTCCCTGAGATATTTCAGGATACGAGTAGAATAAATCTGAGAATTTCTGTCCATTGCAATAATATAGACTCTGGATTTTCTATCGGATTTCTTAAGGTCGATATTTAACTGCTTCATGAGTATGATCGTCCTGTCAATTCCGACAGCAAATCCTGTAGCCGGAATATCCGGACCACCCAGTTCACTTATAAGGTTATCATATCTTCCTCCGCCTCCCAGAGCATTCTGCGCACTCTCCAGATTTTCCGATATTATCTCAAATATTGTCCCTGTGTAATAATCGAAACCCCTTACCAGGCTTTTATCGATCTTATACTTTATATCAAGGCTTTTTAAACATATTAAAATTTCTTCGAATTTTTTCTTACATTCGGAACATAAGTAATTGTATATATTCGGTGATCCTGTCAATACTTCTCTGCAGTTTGTTTTTTTGCAATCAAAAATCCTTAAAGGATTCTCTTTAAATCTTTTGCGGCAATCACTACATAGCTTTTCGATTTCAGGTTTCAAATATTTTTTAAATTCTTCCAGAAATTTCTTACGGCACTCACCGCAACCGATGTTATTTATTTTGAGTATCAACTTTTTGAATCCAAGTTTTTCAAAAAATAAATTCAGGATCCAGATAGTTTCGGCATCTATAATCGGATTATCAGAGCCTATTGACTCTATTCCAATTTGCCAGAACTCCCTCATCCTTCCTTTTTGGGGCTTTTCATATCTGAACATATTACCGATATAGAAAAGCTTGAGCGGCAGTTTTTCGGAGTACATTTTATTTTCTAAAATAGCCCTTACGATTGAAGCTGTGCCTTCCGGCCGAAGAGTCAACGACCTTCCTTTCTTGTCAGTAAAGGTATACATTTGCTTTTGCACTATATCGGTGTTTTCACCTATACTTCTGCTGAAAACCTGAGTATATTCAAATGCAGGAGTTATTATCTCCGCAAAACTGAATATTTTGAAAATTTCTCGTGCGGTATTTATAATATAATTTCTATAATCTATATCTTCACCATAAATATCTATCGTACCCCTCGGAGAACTTATATCCAAAATAAATCACCTGTTTCTTTCTGACTGTCTTCTGTTAAAAAATGATCCCCTAAATAATAATTTGATTTCAACTCATATTCGAGACTGGTGACCTCACCATGACCCGGATATATAATTGATTTCTCATCCATCTTCTTTATTCTTACCAGTGATCTTTTTATTTCCTTCAAATTTCCTCCCGGCAAATCGGTACGTCCGATAGTGCCTTTAAAAAGCAAATCACCGGTAAAAAGAAAATTACCTGTTTTAATTATTATACTACCGGGAGTATGGCCCGGAACATTTATGATATCAATACCGAGATCGGTAAAAAAATTATAATCAGTATTTTTTATTAAATCATAAGTTTTTAATGATAATTCATTTTTTCCGAAAAATGAAGAAATATTCTTATCCGGATCAGTGATGATCGGTTCCTCAAATTCATGAATATAAAACGGAATTTTATAATTTGAGGTTATATCTTCAACAGCACCTATATGATCATAGTGCCCGTGTGTATTTAATATGAAGTCTGGTTTTATACAGTTCTCTTCAATACTTCTTTTAATGATATTAAAATCGGCACCCGGGTCTATTATTATATTCACATTTTCCATAGACAATATATAACAATTGACTTTAAAGAATCCTAATTCTAATCTTTTTATATTCAATACGGTCTACTTTCTGGGTAATATTCTGTAAGCATCATAAACCGAGTCTATTTGTTTTATATTGTTAATGACATCTTTTAGAATATATTTATTGCTAATCTCTATCAAAAACCTGAATTTAATATGACCGCTTTTATCCGTTCTCAAAGAATTTGCCCATACTATATTCAGATCATATTCGCTTATTATATTTGTAATATCCCTTAGCAGTTTTGTCCTGTCAAGAGCATCTATCTGTATTTCAGTATTAAATTTATAGGGAGCTTTTTTGTCCCAGTAAACATCTATAAATCTTTGTTTTTCGGAACTCATCGAAGCATTTACGTTGGTGCAATCGATCCTGTGAACGGATATTCCTTTACCTCTTGTGATATAACCCACTATACTATCTCCCGGAACCGGATTGCAGCACCTTGCAATAGTCACCAGTACATCATCCATGCCTTTTACCTTAATACCACTGCTTTCTTTCTTTTCGACTTCTTTTCTGTGTATATCTTCAATGGTCAACTCTTTTTCAGGTTCTTGCTGGCTTAATTTCTTTATTATTTTTGTAAAGACCTGGTGGGCGGATATTTTGTGGGATCCGATATTCCTGAAAAGAGCTTCTGTTTTTCCTAAATTCATATCCTTTGTCACTTCATCAAATACTTCTGCGGGTACACTTTTAAAAGAAAGGCCGTTTTTCCTCAAGACTTTTAACATTATGTCCCTGCCGATGTTATATGTTTCCTGTCTCTGCTCTTTACTGAACCATTGCTTTATCTTGTTGCGCGCACTTGATGTTTTAACTACATTAAGCCAATCTCTGCTTGGACCTTTATGGGTTTTGGATACTATTATTTCAACAATATCGCCATTTTCCAGAACGGTCTCTATAGGAGCCATGATTCCGTTTATTTTTGAACCTATTATGTTATGCCCCACATCGGTATGTATTTGATAGGCAAAATCAATAGTAGTGGCTCCTCTGGGCAGATTTAAAACTTTTCCTTTTGGAGTAAATACAAATACTTCTTCCTCGAACAGGTCCAGCTTCAATGATTCCATATATTCCTGCGGATCCTTTAGCTCTTTCTGCCAGTCGAGTATCTGCCTTATCCATGCCACTCTTTTATCGAATTCGCTGAGTTTTTTAAAACCGCCTTCTTTATATTTATAATGTGCCGCAATACCATACTCTGCAAATTTATGCATTTCATATGTTCTTATCTGTATTTCAACAGGTTTGCCTTTTACCCCGATAACCGTTGTATGGAGAGATTGATACATATTGAATTTGGGATTGGCTATGAAATCCCTGAACCTTCCCGGTACGGGCTTCCATAAAGAATGTATTATTCCAAGGACTGCATAACAGCTTTTTATATCATTTACTATTATCCTTATTGCAATTATGTCATAAATATCTTCAAATTTTCTGTTTTGTTTGATGATTTTATTATAAACACTGTAATAAGTTTTAATCCTGCCGCTAATATCAGCGGAAATTTTTACTTCTTTTAATTTCTTGCTTATTATTTTTACTGCTTCATCAATTAACGATTTCCTTTCTTCAAGTTTCTCGTCAATCATATTTTTTATTTTCTCGTACTCTTTGGGATAAAGGTATTTGAAACTTAAATCTTCCAATTCCGATTTTATCTGATAAATCCCCAGTCTGTGTGCAATAGGTGCATAAACCTCGAGAGTTTCAGTAGAAATAATACGTCTTTTTTCTTCATCCAGCGGAAATAAGGTCCGCATATTATGAAGCCTGTCACCAAGTTTTACCAGTATTATTCTCACATCTTCCGACATTGCGATTATCATTTTTCTTATATTGTTTACCTGCTGCTGCTCTTTACTGGTAAAAACTATTTTATCCAATTTCGTGACGCCGTCTATAATATTGGCAATTTTTGGTCCGAAATCTTTTTTAGCTGCTTCCAGGCTATAGTCCGTATCCTCTATTACATCATGCAAAATAGCCGATATTATAGATACCTGATCCAGTTCAAGGCCTGCCAGAATTCCTGCCACCTCCAGAGGGTGGACAATAAATGGTCCCCCTGATTTTCTGTATTGATTTTGATGGTATTTTTTCGAAGTCTGGTAAGCTTTTTGGACCAGCTGCTCATCTACACCCGGATTATATGATTTTATTTTTTTTATTAGCTTATTGTATATAAGATCCGTGTTTATTTTTTTTGTTTTTTTGTTCAGTTCCAGGTTCATCTTTCTTTACTCTTTAATAAAAAATCAATATTATTATAGAACATTTTCAACTTCTCTAAAATAAGTCCTGGATAACCAGCTGTATCGCTTTACGATAATCCCATATATTCTCTTCTACTTTATATAAAATATTGATCTTTTTTCCTGTTTTTATCTTCTCTTTGATATTTTTGTCTATTTTGAACATTATAGCATCTATTATCGTTCCGGCATGCTTGAGTTTTAACCTTACATGTTTTTCTTCCGTTAAATAGTAAAAACTCACTATCTCACAATCTCCGGTCACGAAACCAGGTTGAGGATTGCTTATTCCATAGGGTTTAAGTAAATCGATTTCTTTTAAGAATTTGTCATTTATATCCTTGAAATCCAGTTCAAGGTCATAGAAAAACTTCTTTTCAATATCGCGGGTATCAATTTTTTTTTGTGCAATTTCTACCATATTATTATAAAAGGTTTGGAAGCTTAAAATATCCATGCTTATACCGCACGCTGTTCTGTGACCCCCGAAATTATCGAATAAACTGCTGCAGGAAACCAGGTTTCCGTATAAATCAAATTTATCCGTACTTCTTCCGGAACCTTTGAGTTTACCTTCCGATTCCTTAAACAGGATGGCAGGAATATTGAATTTTTTTACGATATCAGAAGCTACTATCCCGAGCACCCCTTCGTTCCATTCTTTTGATTTTTCTATAAATATTCTCTTTTCCTTTATGATCTCATCGAAATCATTACTCTTGATTATTTCGTCGAATATATTTTTTTGAATATTCTGCCTTTCTTCATTAAATGAGTTTAAATCATTCAGTAATTCATCAAGGACCTCTCCCTCGGCAGTCAATAAATCGAAACTGCTTCTGGCATTTTTAATCCTGCCGGCTGCATTAAGTCTCGGAGCTATAATATATCCTATATCATATTCATCTATGCACTTTTTATCCTTTACAACAGCATTGATCATCTTTTTAAGTCCCGGATTTATTGTTTTCTTAATTACTTCCAATCCTTTCTTGACCATTATCCTGTTTTCATCAACAAGCGGCATAAGATCAGCAATAGTTGATATTGCAACCAGATCAAGCAGAGTTGTCAGATAGTCTCTGCTGAATTTTTTCTTGCGGGCGTCTTCCAGCTCTCTCAAGATACCTATAATAAATTTAAAGGTAACACCTGCACCGCTTAAATGTTTAAAAGGATAGTTTGAACCTTTGATTCTGGGATTTATTATAATGTAATTTTCCTGTCTTACGTCTAAATCAACGGACTGAATGTGATGATCGCAGACTATTACATCCAACCCGCTTTTCCCACGAATGAATTTCTGAACTTCCAGACTATTTGTACCGCAATCCACACATATCATCAGATTATATTTGCCCTGAGAAAATATCTTTTTAAAGAAATCAAGATTTAGATCATAGCCTTCATTGAACCTATCGGGAATATAAACTTCGGTGTTCAGTCCCAGTTCCTTTAAAAATTTATATAAGATCACAGAACTTATTATCCCGTCTGCATCATAATCCCCAAAAATTAAAATATTTTCATTATTTGCGATTGCTTCCTTTATTCTTTTAATGCCCTTTTCGATTCCCGGAAGCATCATACAGTCATGCAGACTTTTAAGAGTTGGGTTCAGGAAAGACATTATTTCTAATTCGTTTAATATATTTCTTCTGGCAAGAATATCTATGAGGAACTGGCTGCAGCTAAGTTTATTTGATAGTTTTTTATTTGCTTTTCCGGTCTTTCTGCGCTGCCATCTGGCAGGAAAATTTGTCATTGTTATTTCTTATATCTTGGAAACCTATTGTTCCATACTACAAGAATAGGACTGGCAATACATATGGAAGAATATGTCCCTGCTATTATTCCTATTGCAAGTGCCATTGCAAAATCTCTTAATGCACTGGTTCCCAGAATAAGGAGTAAAAGAATTGGAATCAATGTGGTAAGGGCGGTATTTAATGATCTGGTCAAAGTAGTATTTATGGAATCATTTACGATTTTACCGTAACCCAATTTGCTGCTTAGAGGGGTATTCTCTCTTATTCTATCGAATACGACGATGGTATCGTTTATTGAATATCCGATAATGGTAAGTATGGCAGCTATTGTCGAAGTATTTATCTCACGATTTAAAATGGCATATATTCCGACGGTTACAAGCACATCGTGAATCAGAGCCAGAATTGCCGTAGCTCCTAATCTGAACTCGAATCTTATCCATACATAGATCAAGATTCCGATTATGCTTATGCCAATGGCTATCAGGGCATATTTTGTTATCTGTTTACTGAATCCGGCATCCACCGTCCTATCCTGAAGTGGTGATCCTTCCAGACCTATTTCTTCATCCAGTAAATCAATCATCCCTTCTTTGGTTTCCGAATCTATGGGTGTGGTCCTAATAATAAATCTGTTTGATTCGCCCGGCTGGAATCCAGCTTGTTGTATTATCGCGTTTTCCAGTCCGACTTCGCTGATCACACTTCGGATCTCGGAAGTATTTGTATCTCTTGAAAATTCAACATCGATAAGCGATCCGCCGAGAAAATCAATGCCCAGATTTAAACTTGATCCTCTGATAAGAAAACCAGCAAGACCTGCAAGTATTACAACAAGGGAAATTATGAACCATATTTTTCTTTTACCTACGAAATCAAAATAAAAATTTCTAAACTTAAACACTATTCGCTGCTTTCTCTTTTAATTCCTAAAAATCCCGGTGTCGCGAATCTTGGAAATCCTGACATAAGAAACATGAAAGATCTTGTGAACAAGAGACTTATTACCATACTTATAACCACCCCGAGGCTCAATGTAACAGCAAAGCCCCTTATCGGACCTGTACCAAATCTATATAAGGCTAATGCGGTAATTAAAGTGGTTACATTGGAATCGACAATAGTTCTCAGCGCATTTTTAAAACCATATCCTATTGCAACTCTTGTGGATTTATTTTTAAGCGCTTCTTCTCTTATTCTGGCAAAAATTATGACATTGGCATCCACTGCCATACCTATGGTCAATATGAGTCCCGCTATTCCTGGAAGCGTCAGAGTAGCACCTATTGCCGAGATTACACCCCAGAATAATATAACATAAATTATAAGACCCAGAGTTGAGTATAATCCAAGACCCCTGTAAAAAGAGAACATAAATATAATAATTAGAACAAAACCAATTATTCCCGCATACAGGCCCCTGTTTAAAGAATCCATCCCAAGAGTTGGACCTACGGTACTGTATTCTTCTTCATGTAAACTTATGGGAAATGCTCCTGTCTGGAGAACAAGCTCGATATTTTTTGCTTCCTCCAGGCTATCAATACCGGTAATTTCCGCAGATCCATCAGTGATGGGAACTTTTAGATAAGGTGCATTTTCAATTTTATCATCCAGAACTATTGCAAGTTTTTTTCCAATATTTTCTGTTGTAATTTCACTAAATTTTTCAACCGCTTCATCCTTAAAACTTAAAGCAACTTTTATATCTCCATAATTGTCATAACCTGCAAGAGCCTTTGCAAGCTTATCACCTTTTATTAGTACAGGTCCAACCAGAGTTGCGGCGCCATTCCTAGCATCAATCAGTATTTCTCCTACTTCTTTTCCATCTTTTTCCAGAAGTATTTGCATGGTCTCAGGATCATATCTTACTACCCCTATAATTTCTTTGGTGACAAGATCCAACTCTGTGGAATCAGTATTTTCATCTTCCTTATTTTCTTCTGAATCAGCTTGACTTTGCGGCTCAACAAGAACCATTTCATTGGTTTCAGGATCATTTATCAAATTACCCACAGTTAGTACGGATTCTCTCTGGAAAAATTTATTTATATCGTCAATTAAAATTGTTTTTTCAGCATTGGGGTCAATTAGTAATTCTCCTTTTTTATAATCCAATCCTACTATATTCCAGGCATCATCTTTCTTGTAAATAAATGTTCCAATAACCAGCCTGAATTCAAGCTGTGCAGTTTTACCTATTATTTCTTTTGCGGTATCAGGGTCTTTTACTCCGGGAAGCTGAACTACAATATTATTTGAGAGGTCTTTTGTAATCAGAGGTTCTGAAACTCCAAGCATATCTATCCTGTCCCTTATAATGTCCATAGTACGATTTAGCTTTTCAGGAGTTACCTCTTCCCCTTCTCTTTCTATGGGCTTTAAAATTATCTGGGTTCCGCCTTTCAGGTCGAGACCCAGATTTATGGGATTGGTAAATATGTAATAAAAACTTATACCGACTATTATTATAAAGATAATAATAATAGTTATATGAACTTTCTTATTTCTCATACTTATTACTGAACTGATTTTTTCGTAACAGCGCTTTTACTTATCTTTACGTCAACACCACTTGCAATGGTAATTATAATTGCATCATCTCTTATATCCTTGATCCTTCCATGAAATCCTCCTATAGTGGTGACTTCATCGCCTCTCTGCAGGCTGGCCATCATTTCCTGGGCTTTTTTGGATCTTACTCTTTGCGGCCTTATCAGTAAAAAGTAAAATGCTACCACTAAAATTGCCAACCAGATCCATGTCCCATAGTTTGCAAATATTGCTTTCCATCCGGTCACTGGCTGAGTTTCGGTTCCTTCAGCTGTCGTGTCTCCGGTTGTTGTTCCCTCTCCGGTTGTTGTTGTCGGAAGACATGCAACAGATAAAGAACCTATTGCTATTACCAGTATGCTGATAATTAATATACTAATAATCTTCTTTGATAACTTCATAATCACTCCTTTTAGAATAACCTTTTTTAAAATCAAATATTACTATTATTAACTTTTTTTAAAATTTTGCAAATATATATTCAGATATTATATCCTTTTATGAAATTTTTCCTAAAACTTTCAAAATTTCCCTCCAGTATTGCATTTCTTGATCTATCTACCAGATCAAGAATAAAATGGAGATTATGGATCGTAAGCAGTATGCTTGAGAGTATTTCTTTGCTTTTGAATAAGTGTTTAAGATAGGCCCTGCTGTAATTTTTACAGGTATAACAACGGCACTTTCCATCCAGTGGATCAAAATCATAAGTATATCCCTTATTTTTTATATTTATCCTGCCATTTTCAGTAAAAGCACTCCCATTTCTTGAAATCCTTGTAGGCATAACACAATCAAACATATCGACTCCGCTTCTTATTGCTTCTATTATCCCTATCGGATCTCCTATACCCATAAAATATAGCGGTTTTTTATTATTTAGAAATTCAACCGTATAGTTCAGCATTTCAATAGTCAGACCTCTTTTTTCACCTACGCTTAATCCCCCAATTGCCGTACCGTCAAAATCCATTCCGGAAATAGTCTCGGCGCAGAGTTTTCTCGAGTTCTTGATGAATCCTCCCTGTACTATACCGAATATTCTGGTGTCCTTATTAAAATCCATTTTACTTTTAACCTTAAGTGATTTTTTTGCCCAGTCGATGGTTCTTTTTGCCGCTCCAAACGTATAATCATAATCTTCATTGAAAGGTATGCATTCATCAAGTACCATTATGATATCCGAACCTATGCGGCTTTGCATTTTTACAACATTTTCCGGTGTAAAAAAATGGCTTGACCCATCTATGATGGATCTAAACTCAACACCTTCATCTGTAATTTTTCTTATTCCGCTGAGGCTGAATACCTGGAATCCTCCGCTGTCTGTCAGAATACTTCTCTCCCAGTTCATGAATTTATGAATACCTCCCGCTTTCTCTATGACTTCGATTCCCGGCTGAAGATATAGATGGTAGAGATTTCCAAGTACAATACTGCATCCTGCTTCATAAAGATTATCACTGGTAACGGCTTTTACCGTTGCTTTGGTTCCAACTGGCATAAACACGGGTGTTTTAATGGTTCCCCTGTTTGTAGTAAGTAAACCAGCTCTGGCAGAAGACTTTGAATCCTTTTTTAAAACTTTAAAAAATGACATAAATTTTATATGAAATTGTTTATATTAACACTTAAAATATTATTTTTACTATCTCATTCTAGGGATTTCTTCGTCTGCTTTTTTCGGATAGCTCATTCATTATATCAGTCTGTATTTTTTGTATTTCCATTAACCTTTGCCACTGATAAACCAGTAAATTCTCCATCTTTTCATTCAAACTTCTTATCTCAAGTTCAGCCTTCAGATTTACGATATAATCGTTCCTGGATCTCAATCTGTCTTTGGCTTCCTGCCTGTTCTGGCTCATAAGTATTACAGGAGCCTGTACTGCAGCCAGACAGGAAAGTACAAGATTCAGGAGTATAAAAGGATAAGGGTCGAAATTTTTCCCGGCAAGACTTACTGAATTTATAATCATCCAGACAACGATAATCCCAAAAAAAATCATTATAAACTTCCAGCTTCCACCAAATGCTGCAATTTTATCTGATAATTTCTGCCCCAGTGTTGATTGTTCTTCAAACTCTGTGTTTATATTCCTGGCAATTGTTTCCTGTTCCTTCAGACTGTCGAATACCCCTTTTTCAAGAACCGAAAGCTCACCTTTTTCCTTCCTTAAAACTTCTTCAACATATTTAAGCCTTATATTACTAAGATCATTTCTGCATATATAACCTTGATCCGAGCATTCTGGATATTTCTCTTTAATGAAATCAAATAATTCAGGATCTATCAATTCAAGAGGAAGTAATTCACTTTTTTTCTTGTGTTTTTTGCATAACTGACAAATTTTATTTATTTCTTGTTTTTCCACCCCACTTCTCCTTTTTTAAAAATTTTTTCTTCCTTTATATATTCTTATGGTAAACATGATTTTTTTTGGATATTACCATAAAATTCTTTTGATATGCTATATGATATATTGTATTTTCGAAATTTAGTAGTATCAGAATTTCCTTTAAAAAAGTAATCTCGAGAGATTTAGCAGCGGTTTATTTACGATACCAAGAGCAGGATATAACGCTTCTATTTATTTTACTATTGATTTTATTGAATTCGATAAGTCAGTTTTTTCCAGAGATTTGAACCTTTTCTCGGCTTCTTTTAAAATCATCAGCAGCATCCTGCTATATGGTATATCCTTTATCTTTGACATTTTAGCCAGATGACCATCCCAGCACCATCCCGGATTTGGATTTACTTCCAATAGTTTTGGTTTCCCTTTAGAGGTCAACCTCCAGTCAAGACGTGCATAATCCCTGCATCCAAGTCTTTCGAATAATCTCAGCGAACAACCTATAATAATTCTTTCGGTTTCTGCCGGTAATTCCGCAGGTATGGACTTAATCTTCCAGTAAGGTGAATCCTGAAGCCATTTTGCTTCATAACCACAGATCCTGGGAAGATCAGCGGGCAGTTCCGAGTAATCTTCTTCGATTATCGGAAGAACGGTATAAGAATCAGGAAAGTTACCGATTATCCCCACGCTCAGATCTTTACCTGAAAGAAATTCCTCGATTAGAATCGGTTTGTCATATCCAAGTTTGTCACGGATCTCAGAAATCACATTTAAAGTCTTTTCGATACTATAAACCACATTCCTCTGGGTTATACCAAAACTTGAATCACCGAAATTGGGCTTGACAAACATAGGGAAATCAAAGGGTACCTCGAATGAAGCATCCCCGGATTTTATAAAGAAAGCCTGCGGGGTAGGAATCCCCATTTCTTCGGCAATACCTCTCACCAGTGATTTATCATAACAATGGGCAAGACATTGTGGTTCGGACCCGGTATATGGAATTCCCAGAATGTCCAGTAAGGCAGGTACATGAAGCTCCTTTCTTGCATCATTGTAATAACCCTCGTCACAAAGATTGAATGCGAAATCAATCCTGCCCTTTTCCTGCGTTTTGATAAGGTCCTTTATCATGGTTTCGTGGTTATCAAGATAATGGAATTTATAGTTATTATTTTTTTCGATATCTCTCAGGGAATCTTTTAATTGATCGATAGTATACAGGTCATCATCATCAAACATATATAATGGCTTTAAAATATCTATTCTATTCGGGTCACCCAGTAAAACGGCAACATTTTTTAAATGGGATTTTTTTACCTTTACCGGAGACCATTCCTTCTTGGCAATAGCAGATATGATGATTCTTCTTTCGGTCATACCCAGATCCTGATTTCTTTTTGAATCAGGTGTTAACGTTCCATTTGACGTAATATTGCTGAAACCTGCTTGTTTTAAAAATTCAATTATTTCTTCCTGTGTATAGAGCCTCTCGGCATAAAATTGATCCGTCACGACTCCGTTATCGACATCATTTATTATCTCTCTTGAAATCAAACGGGTTTTATCAAAAGAAAGTGACCGTTCACGACATACAAAAAACTTTTTATCTATCCACTCCCATGATCTCGATTTCATATTTTCCTTTAAATATTCTCCGTCGGATAAATCAATTAAAAATCTCCCCCAGGGTTTTAGTACCCTCAGGACCTCTTTAAGTACCATCATATCTTCTTTGGAAGTTTCGAAATAACCAAAACTATTTCCCAGAATCATCACTGCATCAAATGTATCCGGAGCATAAGGCAGCTTTCTTGCATCACCTTCCCTGAACTTTATCATCATGCTTTCCTTTTTTGCCCTCTGGATCAGGTAATGCGAACGATCAAGTCCTTCGACATGTTTAAAACCCCTGTTTGCGAGCTCTATACAATGCCTGCCCTGCCCGCAGCACAAATCCAGTATCCCGTCTTCAGGGGATAAATTTAGAATTTTTATAAATAAATCTACTTCTTTTCTGGTGATTTGTTTATCGTCTACGACGTCGCCATCGGTTTTTAAGTAAGTTGAGTTAAAAATATTTTTCCACCAGTCAGGCTTCAGATGCTCCTCCAGATTCGATATCGGCCCTATGGTTTTCTTATATGAATTTGAATTGATACTCTTTTGAGGAGGTTCGCAATTTGAGGAATCTCCTTTCATCTTTTAATGCACCCCTTTTTTAAAATCAATATCTTATTCTAACTTTTTCATTATCTTAATACTTTCATTTCATTTGTAAACTAGAATTCACAAAATATTTTTTATGTTCATTTTTTACATTGTATTAAACGTTAAAAAAAAATAAAAGTTTGGATTTGTACAGTCTTAATTGCTGTTATTTCTTCTTTAATCCCCTGATAAATCCTCCTCGTATTCTGTCAAGCATATAACTGACTACAAAAGCACCCGGATCCCGATTGTGTATTAATTTGTTCAATCTTTGAAGACTGACATGACCGCAAACCACATTAATGATCTCCACCTCACCCTGTCTGCCGGCACCTTTATAACAGGTAAATCCAAAATCCTCTTTTAAAAGTAATTCTTTTATTTCCACATTATATTTTCTGGAAATAATATTCGTGCTTACTAAATCGCGTGATAATTTTTCGGATATCAAGATACCTATAACTGTCCCCACCGCAAAGCCAGCTCCATAAGCAAGTATCCCGTAAATATTGTCGATATTTTTGATTAATCTTACGATTATTGATATAAATATGGTAACCTCGACAAAACCTATCATAGCAGCAATGGTTTTCTTTCTTCTTATTATCATATTTACCCTTATGGTACCAAGACTTACATCGATAATTCTTGCAACAAAGATTATCAGGGTCCACATTATTGTATTAGCCAAGTTTTACCTCCGGTTTGTATCGATATTTTTTTAGATCCATATTTTCTCCTCCAGATGCTTGCGTTTATTTATTCAATTTAGGTGACCTCTATATTTTAAATTTTTCAAACATTACATTATAACAGTTTTGAAAAATATTATAGACCAATAAAAAATCCCCTTTAGAAAATCAAAGAATCTCATTTTATTAACATGCAGTCCCCAAAACTATAAAATCTATAACTATTTTGCTTTGCATTTTCGTATGCATTCAAAATGTTCTCTCTTCCTGCGAATGCGGATACCATTACCAGAAGAGTTGATCGGGGAAGGTGAAAATTGGTGATCATCCAATCTGCTGCTTTAAATTCATAACCGGGATATATAAAAATATCGGTCGTTCCACTGTCTCCTGTTATCTTGCCGTATCTCGTCATCAGGGTTTCCAGAACTCTGACCGAAGTGGTACCTACCGCAATGGTCCTTTTCCCTTTCTCCTTTGCATGTCTGATCTTTCGCGCTTCTGTCTCATTGATATAATAATGCTCGCTGTGCATTTTATGTTCTTCTATCTCATCTGTCGTTATTGGTCTGAACGTGTCCAATCCTATATCAAGGCCAAGTTTTGCTATTGTGATACCCCTGTTTTTTAATCTCTTAATCAATTTATCCGAAAAATGAAGGCCTGCGGTAGGAGCGGCAGAAGAACCTTCTCTTCCGGCATATATGGTCTGATAACGTGATTCGTCTATATTATCGCTTTTTATATAAGGAGGAAGCGGTATCCTGCCGCATTGTTTAAAAATAGGACCAACAGGATTATTGAATTCTACTATTGCCCGGCCGTAGTCCAATTTTGTCTTTACAGTAAAAAAATATTTGCTGCTTATTATGATTTTATCCGAAGGTTGAACCCTTTTGGAAGGCTTTATCAGTACTATATACTGATTATCTTTGATCCTGTTCAGGACAAAGCATTCAATATTTGCACCGGTTCCTTCTTTTTCCCCCATGATCCTGCAGCGTATGACCTTACTTTCATTAACTGCCAGGACATCTCCTTTATTAAAATAGTCGGGGATATTATAAAAAATATCATGTTTTATATTGCCTGTTTTTCTTTCCAGTATCAGAAGCTTTGATTCATCTCTTCGGGGGAGAGGTTTTTGAGCTATAAATTTCCGGGGAAGTTCGTAATCGAATAATTCAATCTTCATTTTCGGGTAATTTATCAAAAAGTCCTGGATTGGTTTCTTTTTTTACTCCCATATACTTAAAAGCCAGACCGGTTGCAACCCTGCCCTTTGAGGTCCTTTTCACAAATCCAAGCTGTAAAAGATATGGTTCGTAAACATCTTCGACGGTATCTACTTCTTCACCTATTGAAGCCGCTATTGTTCCTACTCCTACTGGTCCGCCATCGAATTTTAGAACCAGTGTATGTAAAATTTTTTTATCCACTACATCCAGGCCCAGTTTATCTATATCAAGTCTGCCCAGTGCCTTTTCGGCAATCTCTTTGTCCACCACACTGTCATTGGACATAAGCGCATAATCTCTGACTCTGCGAAGTAATCTGTTTGCAATTCTCGGTGTTCCTCTGCTCCTTCCGGCAATGACTTCGGCACCCTCATCGGTTACTTCTATGCCAAGTATGGCTGCGGATCTTTTAATAATTTTGATGACATTTTTCTTATCGTAATAGTCCAATCTAATATTTACTCCAAATCTATCCCTTAAAGGTGAAGCCACGAGTCCTATTCTTGTTGTCGCACCAATAATCGTAAAAGGTGCAATATCTATTCTAATAGATTTCGCCGAGGGACCCTTTCCTATTATTATATCCAGCTTATAGTCTTCCATGACCGGATATAAAATCTCCTCCACACTCCTGTTCAATCTGTGTATTTCATCAACAAATAGAACATCGAATTTCTCAAGATTGGTAAGGATCGCGGCCAGATCTCCTGCTCTTTCAATAGCCGGACCGGAAGTGATCCTGAAACCGACTCCCAGCTCATTTGCAATTATTTCTCCCAGACATGTTTTACCAAGACCCGGCGGACCGGATAAAATAACATGGTCCAGTGGCTCTTTCCTCTTTCTGGCAGATTTAATAAATATCAGAAGATTTTCTACTATTTTTTCCTGACCTATAAATTCCGATATGGATCTGGGGCGAAGACTTTTGTCCAGCTCGATATCAACTTTTATATGTTTGGGATTTATATCGTTATTTTCTTCATTTTTCTCGGTCATTTTGCTTACCTGATCATTATTTTTAAATTTCCTTAAGAGCCATCTTAAGTATAACTTCTATTTTTTCTTTTTCTATGATATCAACACTTAACCTTGATATAGCCTTTCCTATCTCTCTGGAATTATACCCCAGGGTCTTGAGAGCCTGTTTCACTTCATATATTTTTTCATTTTCTTCCATACCTGAACGAATGGCTCCAGCCATCTTTATATCTTCAAGCTTATCTTTTAGTTCCACGATCATCCTCTCGGCAAGTTTTAGGCCAATTCCCGGAATTCTTCTCAAAAGATCGACTTCTCTCGTTGAGATTATTCTTCCAAGTTCCTCTCCGCTGTATATAGACAGGGCACTCAATGCTATTTTAATCGATATACCGGAAACGCTTATAAGCTTTAGAAAAAAATTCTTATCCGAGAGGTCAAGGAAACCTACCAGCTTTAATTCATCTTCTCTTACATGAGTATATATATCAAGTTCCACTTCCGAACCTGCTTCCGGTATCTTTTCGAAAGTTCTGCTTGAAATTAATATCTCGAATCCTATTCCTCCGGTCAATACCAGAATGCTCGACGGAGATTTTTTTATTATCTTACCGAATATCTTTGCAATCATATAACCTGTCAATAATTTTTAATAATTTTAACCTTATCTTGAAACTTTTTATTGTTTGCATGACATACCGATATAGCCATTGCGTCCCATGCATCATCTTTTTTAGGAAAGAAATTATCTTCAATTTTTAAAATAATCTTTAACATATATTTTATCTGCTTCTTTGTTGCTTTACCATAACCAACAATGGCCTGCTTTACCTCAAGTGGGGTATACTCGTATATCTCCAGATTGTTGATACTTCCTGCAAGAATAGAGACCCCCCTTGCCTGGCTAACATCCATAGCCGATTTGACATTCATATTAAAAAAAATTTCTTCTATTGCCAGACAATCAGGGGAGTACTTCTTGATTAATTGATTGATTGTTGTGTAGATATCTTCTAATCTTTCACAGACGGGTCTGGTCTTTTTTGTGATGATACAATCAGAATATACAGGGTAATAATCTCCTTTTCTTATGTCCAGTATACTTATTCCTGTAGTTTCCAATCCCGGGTCTATTCCTAATATTCTTATTCTATCATCCGTCATTTTTAAATATTTATACTTCGCTTAATATCTCATCCGAGATCTCAAGATTAGAGGTTACATTCTGGACATCATCGTGTTCATCAAGTGCGTTGAGCAGTTTCAGTACTTTGACGCTTTCTTCTTTAGACAATTTAATAGCTGATTTGGGTATAAGCCCCAGTTCACTGGATTTTATATTTATCTTATTTTTTTCGAGAGCTTCCCTTACTTTTATAAATTCAACAGGAGGAGTTTTAATTTCATATACATCATCATCTTCATCTATATCTTCAGCACCACTATCAATCATACCGAGCATAAATTCTTCCTCATTTTTGACTTCACTTCGCTCCACTATAATCATACCTTTTCTTTCGAATTGCCAGCTCACACTTCCACTCTCACCCAGGGTTCCATTATATCTGCTTAAAATGTTTCTTACATCCGAAGCGGTTCTATTTCTGTTCTCTGTCATCACTTCTACTATTATAGCTATCCCACCGGGACCATAACCTTCGTAAAGAATGCTCTCGAAATTTCCTCCCTCTATTTCACCGGTTCCTTTTTTAACCGCCCTCTCTATGTTGCTCTGGGGCATATTATATTCTTTGGCTTTTGCAATTGCATTGGCAAGAGCTATATTGTCTCTGGGATCGCTTCCTCCTCCTTCTTTTACCGCCACAATTATATTTCTGCTAAGTTTACCGAACATATTGCCCCTCTTTGCATCTTCCTTAGCTTTTTTATGTTTGATTGAATGCCACTTTGAATGACCGGACATCAATTCTCTCCTTTATAATTTTTAATCATATTTATAAAATATTTATGTATCCTGAGATCATCCGTTAGCTCGGGATGAAAAGTACAAACCATGACATTATTTTCTCTTGCCAGTACCATATCCTCATTATATCTTGCTAAAATCGCAACTTCTTTGCCTGCGCTTATAATTTTTGGTGCTCTTATAAAAACGGATTTGAATTTGCCGCCGTTCTCACTTCTATCAAGACTTATATCAAGCAGTTCCTCAAAACTATCTGCCTGACGTCCGTATGCATTTCTCCGTACCTTGATATCTATATAATCCAGACCCTTATCTTCCCCTTCGATGTTTTTTGCCAGCAGAATCAAACCTGCACAGGTACCAAATATGGGTTTATGTTTACTGTTGAACTTATCAAGGTTATCTTTAAATTTATATATTTCAAGCAATTTATTTATGGTGGTACTCTCACCACCCGGAATAATAAGTCCATCGATTTTTTCAAGCTGTTCGGGAAACCTTACTTCCACCGCGGATACCCCGCACTCTCTCAATTTATTTATATGTTCTTTAAAAGCTCCCTGGAGGGAAAGAACGCCTGCTATGATACCCACTTCTTTTTACCATCCTCTATTCGAGATTACTTCCTCTTTCGAAAGTGTCAATACGGCAGTCCCTCTCATCGGATTTCCCAGTCCCCTCGAAACTCTTGCAAGAACTTCGGGATTATTATAATGAGTAGTAGCTTCGACAATAGCCTGAGCCATCTTTGAAGGATTTTCTGATTTAAAAATCCCCGAACCTACGAAAATACCGTCCGCACCAAGCTGCATAATCATTGCGGCATCGGCAGGAGTTGATATTCCACCGGCAGAAAAATTCACCACCGGTAAATTCTTGTTCTCATGGACATATATCACAAGATCGTAAGGAGCACCCATTTCTTTTGATATCGTCATAAGCTCCTCCCTGGGCAGTGAAGCAACTTTTACAATCTCGTCTTTTATACACCTCATATGTTTTACTGCTTCTATGACGTCCCCTGTACCGGCTTCCCCTTTTGTCCTTATCATCGCGGCACCTTCACCTATTCTTCTTAAGGCTTCTCCCAGATTCGTGGCACCGCATACAAATGGAATCTTAAAGTTCCACTTGTTTATATGATACTTCTCATCTGCCGGAGTCAGTACTTCACTCTCATCTATATAATCTACGCCAATAGACTCCAGGATCTGTGCCTCCGCAAAATGTCCTATTCTTGCTTTTGCCATTACAGGAATGGAAACGGCATCCATGATCTTTAATATTATTTCAGGATCGGTCATCCTTGCTACGCCGCCGGTTGCTCTTATATCCGCCGGTATCCTTTCGAGCGCCATTACCGATACTGCTCCTGCTTCCTCTGCAATTTTTGCCTGTTCCACAGAGGTTACATCCATTATCACTCCGCCCTTAAGCATCTGGGCAAGCCCCGACTTTACTTTTAATGTTCCTTTTTCCATATTATTAAAACACCTCCGGTTATTTTACACCCACTCCCAAAGACATGCTTTCCAGCCTTTTGATCCTTTCCTCAGTAGGAGGATGAGTGCTGAATAGATTACTAAAGAATGCCTTTGATTTTCCTGCAATCGGATTAGCTATAAAAAGATGTGCAGTCGCACTATTTGCTGTTTTAACAGCACTGTGACTGCTTATTTTTCTCAGTGCACTCGCCAGTCCTGCCGGATACCTTGAAACCAGGGCACCGGTCGAATCAGCTAAAAATTCTCTGTTTCTGCTTATTGCCAATCTTATCAGAGTAGCAATTATCGGTGATAATATCAAAAGCGCTATCCCCACTACAAGAAATATAACGGTTATTAGATTTCCACCTGAACTTTTACTGGATCTCCTTCCCCTGCCTCCGAAAATAAAGCTGCGTAATATAATATTACTTATTATAGTCACCATTCCCACCAGAATGACCACTATTGTTCCCAGCAGTATGTCGTAATTCTTTATATGAGAAAGCTCGTGAGATATTACTCCTTTAAGTTCCTCATCATTTAAATTATTAAGCAGACCGCGGGTAAAGACTATTGCACTGTTCTGAGGATTTCGACCGGTGGCAAATGCGTTCATTCCTTCATCCTCTATTGCATAAATCTTAGGCATGGGCAACCCTGCTGCTATTGTTAGTCCCTCTACCATATAGTATATTCTTGGATCTTCCTCTCTGGATATAAGTCTTGCCCGTGTGAGACCAAGTACTATTTTATCGCTGTAATAATAACTGGAAAAACTCATAATGGTGGCCAGTATTAAAGCGAATACCATAAATAGTATGGAATTACTCCTATTTATACCATAACGATAGTCGACATAATAACCCACTGCAAATCCTACAGCGGCTATAAAAACAACAAATCCTATTATTATAAATACAGTTTTTGCCCTGTTGCTGGCAATTTGTTCATACATTACTTAAATCACACCTTTTTCTAAACTATTTTTCTAGAACTGGACCCTGACCGGCTCTCTGGCTGTGGCTTCTTCTATTTCAAAATAATCACGGGTAGTGAAATTAAACATTCGGGCGAACATATTTCCCGGAAAAGTCTGTATTCTGGTATTAAGCTTCATGACCATATCATTATAAAACTGTCTGGCATATGCAATATTGCTTTCAATACCATTCAACTGTTCCATTAATCTTGAAAAATGCTGGTCAGCTTTAAGATTGGGGTAATTTTCAGACAATGCAAATAATGACTTCAATGTCCCGGTTATCATATTTTCGGCTTTAGCCTGATCTTTTACCGTTTTAGCATCAATTCCCATTTTCCTGGCGCTTATTACTTTTTCCAGGGTTTCCCTTTCATGTTTTGCATACCCCTTAACGGTTTCGACCAGATTTGGTATCAGATCATATCTTTTACGTAACTGCACATCTATTTGATGCCACGAGTTATCTACTTTATTTCTCAGTGATACTATGGAATTATACACCCCTATCACAATCACAACTAACAGTATCACTATTCCAAATATCACTGCTATTGCAGCAATTACACCTGGTAGCATACTAACCTCCTGACTGCTTGATTTTAATCATT
>Ga0315545_1001687_pt1 | contig 21091 bp, 19 predicted proteins | sample SalMarSW160210MG_FD_203096 | JGI IMG/M metagenome (GOLD analysis project Ga0315545, IMG submission 203096) | Salt marsh sediment microbial communities from the Plum Island Ecosystem LTER, Massachusetts, United States - Salt Marsh Sediment SW1602-10 ...
TGTATGGCCTGCGTAGTCAGCATACTTGGCATACCCTGCGCGTTCCGCATACGGGGTGAAGCTGCCGCATCGCCACGACTTCTTGTCTTTGTTCGTTATGAGCCGATCTCTGCTCATTATCTCCCCCAGATATCGACCATCAGGAGCATAGGCTTCGTCATCATGGAAGCGACCAACATGTCTTCCGTTATATGTCCAGAGGTCATCTCCACCCCGGTAGCCAAAGCAGCGGCCACCCCCAAGTCCAAAGCCAATCCATGCCTAACTCCTGGCTGAAGTGCAACATGAGATGGAACCAGAGACAACGTGTCTGAGCAAACCCGAGAATTGTTACCCAATGCCTGAGCGCTGAAGGATAGTTACTGAAGGGTAAATACAAGCGGAGTATCCGATAGACCTGTGCGGAGCGGCGCCTTCAGCCAGCTAGGCTTCGACTCGCTCTAGCCAATCAGAAACATACTCTGCTGCTTCTTGCCAGCCGGGTCCCCCAATAAGCCAGTGCGCATGATTTGGGAATTCCTTATAAGTTGAGACAGCTCTGTATTTGGCAGCAACTTTCTGCACGACCGAAGCCGGGGTGATCCGATCTTGGCCTCCAGCGACAACGAGCACAGGACAAGCAATCTTGGCTTCATCGACTCGCGAAGCGCCTTTCCTATCCAAGAACCAGAATCCGATTTCACATGCTGCTCGGCCAGACTCGTAGACGAATCGACCGAAAATCTGCTTCCGCTCTTTCAATGGGAGCAACTGGAGCACCGAATAGGCTGCCTCATTGAAGGTCTGACGCATGGGCTTTTTCCAAAAGCCCCATTTTCTAAGCCCGCTCCAAAAGCTTCTTATCATTAATGGACTCAGGGCATTAATGCCGCCGGGTGATGCAGGGGTCAACAGCACAAGAGCTTTCGTTAATCTTCGACTCCCAAGGATTTGTACAAGAAGCCCACCCATAGAGTGCCCCATCAGGATGGGTAGCGCATCGAGTTGGTGGATTTCCTTTTCAAGGTCTCCAACGTAGTCTAGCAGGCTCGTAGTTCCTAGCTGAGGATTGGGGAGTCCTTTCGGAGCCATATCGTGAAAACGCAGCGTGGGGGTAATGCATTGATAACCCTTGCCCTCAAAGTACCTCTTGTAGTTCTCCCAGCACCAACCACCGCACCACATCCCGTGTATCATGACAATTGTTTCAGTCATAGCCTCTCACCTATCAAGACAGATCGGCAGCAGATTCCAACGGTATAGCCATCATATTTCGCCTGCTGCGGGACGTCAAGATACTTTCTGAATCTAGCATGGCTAAACGCGGGTGAACAAAAGTCGCAATCGCTCACCAATCGCCTGGGGGCAAACACTACAGCCAGTCGTTTCCCTGATTCAAACGAAATAGTACGTTATAGTATGCTGTTGCCTGCAACCTCGCTAAAGCCCGCACATCCTTGACACCAGCACCATTCTAGTTTGATAATATAGTTAGTTGCGGGTGTAACTCAGCGGTAGAGTGCTTGCTTCCCAAGTAAGACGTCGTGGGTTCGAATCCCATCACCCGCTTTGTTGACGCTCTGCATTCATCGAAGTATAATTTGAAAAATGCGGATAAAGTTAAGTAGCAGCCAGTTGGATGGTTTGTCGCATCAGCTCCCTTTCGAAGTGATGTTGAAGGAGCCAAGAGATGTTAGAGGCTTCCTGGAAATATTAGGGCATAACATGCCTTGGGATGGGATGGGGCTTAATAAGTTTGGTGATCCCCTCAAGAAGCCCAATAGGGTAGCCTTCTCTGTTGAAGTAGTTGATGGTGGATTCATCTGCGATATTCATCCTGCTTTTGCCTGTTATGTTTCCAATCTTTTAACAGTGGAAAAGTAAAATCTATATTCTTAAATTATTGCCGCCAATTTGTTAAGCGATTGTTTACAAAATTATGGGCCGTTAGCTCAGTTGGTAGAGCACCTGACTTTTAATCAGGGTGTCGTGGGTTCGAGTCCCTCACGGCCTACTTCAAAGCTAAATTCCCCCGTGTTCTCCAGAAGTCCCCCGAAATGCAGCTCCTCTTGAGCACCTGATTCGGGGAAAAAGAGGAGCGTCTGGTGTCGGTAAAGGTTGGCTCTACGCCTTCAAATTATGACATAACCTGTGATATAATCGTGAACTTGCCATTCATCAGAATCAGGAGGCAGATTCATCCAAGGAATTTCTGGGAGGTACTATGTATAACAAATTAGCTGAGCTGTTGGCCCCGTATGAAGGAGAGAAGGGAGCGTTAATCCCCATCTTGCAAAAGGTTCAAGGTGAATTTGGGTATCTCTCAGACAAGGCAATACACGAAATTGCTCACTTCATGGGTACATCAGAAAGTGAAATTTTTGGAGTAGCTACTTTTTATGCTCAGTTCCGCTTCACACCGCGTGGCAAACATGTCGTTAAGGTATGCCTTGGCACTTCGTGCTATGTAAGAGGTGCCACACAAATCATGGAAGCATTGGAACAAAAGCTAGGCATTAAGTCTGGCGATACTACCTCAGATCTTGAGTTCAGCTTTGAAAGAGTAGCCTGCTTTGGGTGCTGTGCCTTATCCCCGATAATCGTAGTCGATGATACAGTCTATAGCAAGATAACAGCCGAAAAGGCAAAGCAAATTGTTTCCTCATATGAGTAAGCTTGGGGGTTAAAATGAAATTTGAAGAGATTCAAAATCGAGCAGAAACAGAATGGGAAGCCTTAGAGCATAGCGAAAAACCTCGCATTCTCGTTGGCGCTGCTACATGTGGCCGCTCAGCAGGAGCGCTAAATGTGCTCCAAACTTTCAATGAAGAGTTAGCCCAGCGTAGCATCGATGCTATTGTGATGCAGGTGGGGTGTATCGGGCTATGTTACCTGGAGCCTTTGGTTGATATCATTAAGCCAGGCTACCCCCGCATTTGCTATAGCAGTGTCACCCCTGAAATTGTACCGGAGCTCATCGAAGATTACTTAATTAAAGATAACCCCCGCCCTGATTTAGCCTTGGGAACGATAGGAGATGGTGAAGTTGAGGGCATTCCTAAATTCTTCGATTTGCCTATGCTCAAAGCACAGGTTCGCATTATTTTGAGACATTGTGGAACTATTAACCCCGAGGATATTAATCACTATATTGCTCATGGTGGCTATAGCGGATTTGCCCGCGCAATTGAGATGAGTCCGGGGGAGATTATAGAGGAGATTAAAAAGTCAGGGCTCAGGGGACGAGGTGGTGCTGGCTTCCCCACGGGGCTCAAGTGGGAGTTCTGCCGTAAATCTCCAGGCAGGGAGAAATACCTTGTTTGCAATGCAGATGAGGGAGACCCTGGAGCCTTTATGAATCGATCCGTTTTGGAAGGAGACCCTCATTCAGTTTTGGAAGGCATGCTTATTGCTGCCTACGCTATAGGAGCGACGCATGGTTATATTTATTGCCGAGCGGAATATCCCTTGGCACTACAGCGATTGAATATTGCCCTTGCTAAGATGAAGGAATACGGGCTTCTGGGAGAAAACATCCTTGGTTCAGGCTTTGATTTCGATCTAGAAATTAAGGAAGGAGCAGGAGCTTTCGTCTGCGGTGAGGAAACAGCACTAATGGCTTCTATCGAAGGGAAACGGGGCATGCCATGTCCTCGCCCTCCCTTCCCTGCTCAATCAGGCATCTGGGGGAAGCCAACCAATATCAATAATGTGGAGACCCTTGCCACCGTAGCGGCGATTTTGCAAAAGGGCGCAGATTGGTATACCCAATATGGAACGGAGAGAAGTAAAGGGACAAAGACCTTTGCTTTGGCAGGGAAGATAAAGCGTACCGGACTCATTGAAGTTCCCTTAGGCATTACCCTACGGGATATCATCTATGATATTGGTGGCGGTATTGCTGACGATAAGCAGTTTAAAGCAGTGCAGACTGGTGGTCCTTCAGGGGGGTGCCTTTCCGATGAACACCTCGATCTCCCTGTAGACTATGAAACTTTGACCAGGGCTGGCTCCATTATGGGCTCAGGTGGCATAATTGTGGCTGATGAGGATACCTGCCTAGTTGATTTTGCTAAGTTCTTTCTTACCTTCACCCAAGCTGAGTCCTGTGGCAAGTGCGTTCCCTGCCGTGTAGGCACAAGGCAAATGCTCAATATCCTGGAGCGCATAACCAAAGGGGGGGGAGAGGAAGAAGACATTGATAAATTACAAAAGCTTGCTGAAACGATCAGGGATGGCTCACTCTGCGCTCTAGGGGGGACAGCACCAAACCCAGTGCTGACTACTCTCCGTTTTTTTCGTAATGAGTATGAAGCCCATATCAAAGAAAAACGCTGTCCAGCGTTGGTGTGCAAAGAACTTGTTTCCTATTACATCCTACCTGATAAGTGCGAGGGATGCATGATTTGCCTCAGAAACTGTCCTGTCGGGGCAATTAAGGGCGAGAAGAGAATGGTTCATATCATTGATCAGGATAAGTGCACCAAGTGTGGGACTTGCCTTAGCGTCTGCCCCCCTCGCTTCCATGCTGTAACTAAGGTTTCTGGAGAGAAAATTGAGGTTCCTGAAGAACCGACCCCAGTCGCCTCTTCAAAATAAGTTGCTCTTAAAAGGAGAATGAGAATGGATACTGTTACCTTGACTATCGATGGAAGAGAGATTGAAGCGAAGAAGGGGGCTACTGTACTAGAAGCAGCGAGAGCAGCCAGCGTTTATATTCCAGCCCTCTGCTTCCATCCTGACCTAACCCCATTTGGTGCCTGCCGGCTGTGCATCGTAGAGATTGAGAAGATGCGTGGCTTTCCCCCAGCATGTACCACCCCAGCAACCGAAGGAATGGTAGTTCATACCAATACTCCAAAATTGCAGGAGCTGCGCCGTAATATGCTAGAGTTAATTCTGAGTGAGCATCCATATTCCTGTCTAACCTGCACTAATAATCTCAAGTGTGAGTTACAGAGAGTGGCCCATTATATCGGGCTGGACAAGGTTACATTCCCCTATACTTATAAAGAGCTTCCTATTCATGAAGAGGACCCTCTTATTATTCGAGATTATAACCTATGTATCCTATGTGGTCGTTGTGTTAGGGCTTGCCAGGAAATGCGGGGTGTAAGTGCTATAGCCTTTACCTTTCGTGGCAGCCAAGTTGTTATTGGCACTGCTTTTGACCGCTCTCTCAAGGATTCAGGGTGCAAGTTCTGTGGTGCCTGCATTGAAGTATGTCCCACAGGTGCTTTGAGGGACAGGGATGGCCAATGGGGATCTGAGACTGAGAAAGAAGATGCCCTAGTTCCCTGCAAGCATGCTTGCCCAGCCGGAATTGATGTCCCTCGTTATGTTGCTCTTATCGCTGAAGGAAAGTTCGCTGAAGCAGTGGCTGTAATCAGAGAGAAGGTTCCCTTCCCCGGAGTCCTTGGCCGCGTTTGTGTGCATCCCTGTGAGGAGGCTTGCCGGCGTGGGCAAATTAATGAGCCAATTGCTATAAAGTCGCTGAAACGTTTCGCTGCTGACCATGATGCCGGGATATGGAGGCAAAATTCCAAGGTAAGACCTCCTACAGGTAAACGAGTAGCCATAGCGGGTTCAGGCCCAGCAGGATTGACCGCAGCATATTATCTGGCGAAACTTGGGCATAAGGTAACAGTGTTCGAGGCGTTGCCAGAACCTGGTGGGATGATGCGTGTGGGCATTCCTGAATATCGTCTCCCTAAAAAGATATTGAGAGCTGAGATTGCGGAGATAGAAAACGTCGGCGTGGATATAAAAGTGGATACAAGGGTTGAATCTTTAGATAAGCTCCTTAAGGATGGCTACAACGCTGTACTTCTTGCCCTTGGTGCTCATAATGGCATCAAGATGCGTGTTGAGGGGGAAGAGGGACCTGGGGTAATAGATTGTGTGTCTTTCTTAAGAGATGTGAGCTTTGGTAAGGTGGTGAGGTTGGGGAATAGGGTAGCAGTGGTTGGTGGAGGTAATGCTGCTATAGATGCATCGCGGGTTGCCCTCCGACTTGGTGCTAAAGAAGGGACCATTATTTATCGCCGTACTCGAGCGGAGATGCCTGCCAGTGCAGAGGAGATTGAAGATGCAATCGAAGAGGGCGTGAAGATTAACTTCCTTGCTGCGCCAAGCAAGATAAGCAGAGAAAATGGCATGGTAAGGATGGAGTGCATTCGCATGCAACTGGGGGAACCGGATGCTAGTGGAAGACGGCGGCCAGAGCCAATTGAGGGCAGCGAATTTGTTATGGAGTTCGATACTATAATAGCTGCCATTGGTCAGAGACCAGACATCCCGGCAGAGTTTACTTTGCAGACTGGAAGAGGTAATACTCTTGTGGTGGATTCCAATACCCTCACGACAAATAGAGAAGGTATCTTTGCTGCTGGAGACGTGGTTAGCGGGCCGGATGCAGTCATAGGGGCTATTGCTGGGGGGAGAAAGGCAGCTGAGGCTATAGATAAATATCTCAGAGGCAATGGAGTAATTGATGAGATATTAGTTGAGCCTGAGGAATTAATCCCATATTTGGGCCACGATGAAGACTTTGCTTATTCACCCCGTGCTCGGATGCCTAAGTTGCCTATGGGACAGCAACTTGATAATTTCTCCGAAATAGAGCTTGGATTTAGCGAGGAAACGGCAATTGCGGAAGCTGAGCGGTGCCTGAAATGCCCTCTCCGTCTCCAAATTTCGCCGCCCTGCCTCCCTCCCATATCAATTAAATAAAGGCTTTTACGCCAGTTCTCCCCAATTTTTGCCTGTCTTGCTATCTATTTTTGAGGGCGCACAGAGAGCTTTATAGCTTGGGGCATAAACTCGGTAACCCATAATTTCATTTTTTCTATTTCTTCCTCAGGTACCTCAAAAATCAATTCATCGTGAATTTGCAGGAGCATCTTGCTTTTGAGGTTGCGTTCTTTCATTTCCCGATGTAGGTTGAGCATGGCAACCTTAATAATGTGGGCCGATATGCCTTGCATCGGGGTATTTATAGCTATTCTCTCCACAGCCTCCCTAACTCCCCTAGACCACCATCAGCCCCAATCCCATAATGGTTGATGGTATCGGGGACTGCATGCTATTGGAAAAACGAAAAAGCCGCTGGTGGCACAGCGGTCAATCCCTTTGGGATTTAACACTAAAGTGCATGATTAGCGCCTGGCTACCCAAATTAAAGATGAGGTATTTCCCTTGGCGCTCAAGGCGCTGTATTGAGCGCCCAATTAACGCATGACGAAATTCCTCAATTGAAATTCCGGGCACTAAATCGGCGTCAAAGATAGTGGCTTGAGCGAAGCTTTACCCCGCCACCCAAGGCAAAAGTTCATTTTTAATTGTCTCCACTTCGGGCAGTTCAGGCATTTTGTAAACCAGTGTAACAACATGAAGCTGCGGATTCAATAGGTTATGCCATAATTGCTCGCTTTTGTAAGCAGCTACCCTCAGCAAGTTAAAAGTGTACAGGATTTTAGCCCTAGAAGGCCTAGCTCCAAATATTCATCTGTTTAAGCTGAAGCGCCTGAGGAAGCCAAGAAAGCTCAGCCGGGGCAATTTGTAATTGTCGAAAGCGACAAAAGGGGAGAGCAAATTCCGCTAACCATTGCTGATTGGGATAAAAGAGAGGGAAATGTGGCCATCGTTTTTATGGAAGTACGGACCACCACAACGAAATTAGCTTTGCGTAATGCTGGTGATAGCATCCTTATGGACCCCCACAGTGATATGGGTTTCCAGAAAGCTAAATTTCTTCTATAATAGGGCAGTTCAACAGGATTGGAAAGGGTGGGCGAAGCGTTAAGGAGTCATGGATGTTCTGGGAAAGGTGACGAGGATTGATAGAAGAGGCAACTGCGATAGAGCTTAACGAGGATTACTGCAGCAGATGTGGGTTATGCTGTTCAGTATGCCCCTTTGAAGCTGTATCATTTGACGCAAATAGGGACAAGGTTAGTGTACAGGTGGAAAAATGTCAGCTTTGTGGACTGTGTGCTAGCACATGCCCGGCACATGCCATAGAATTAGCTTACTATGATGAAAAGTTATTGATTGACCATATTGAAGAAGAAATGAAGGCTTTAGGGGCCAGGACTTTAGCGGTGATGTGCCGTGGAAGCAGTCCACCATCAGGAGAAATGTTGCCTGTGCTGAAGGAACAAGACGTGAAGGAGCTTGTCTCTTTTCGAGTGCCATGTGTAGGGCGACTTTCACCGGAATTTTATTTGAAGGCATTATCCATAGGTATAAATAAAATCATCGCTGTTCAGTGTGATGAGAAATTTTGCCGATTCAAAAGAGGCAGCGAGCTCAACATCCGCAGGGTGCAGCTACTAAAAATTTTGCTAGAGCAATTTGGCTATGGAAAAGACACATTAGGGATCATTAAAAATCCCTTGCAGGCAATATATGACACCGAAAAATGTGTTGGTTGTGACAAGTGCGAATTCATATGCCCTTGTGATGCTATTGAAGCTCAGCAACTAGCCACACCTCAAATAGATTATGGCTTATGTAAAGGCTGCGGTGCCTGTGCCCTTGTCTGTCCACATTCAGCTATCCAAGTCAAGGGCTTTGAATATGAGCCTTTATCCCAAACAATTCAAAAACACAGAGTTGAAGCGAGGAAACTAAAAGCCAAGGGAGTTTCACCGAGTATCCTTGTTTTTTGCTGCCAATGGGCTGAGTTTTCTGCCTTAGATAACGCTAAAGATAACTTTGTCACAGATAATGCTATCATTATTGAGATTCCCTGTTTCAATTCATTAGACCCGGTTCACGTCCTAGACGCTCTCCTTTCAGGCTTCGATGGAGTTTTGGCAGTTGTTTGCCGAGATGAAGATTGTAAGCTTGAAGAAGGTAGAGGAATAGCGGAAGGAAACATTTTAGCCCTAGAAAGAATGTTACAGAAGCTAAATCTCAAGGATAGATTTGAGGTTTTCAAGACATCGCCAAGATATATAAGTAGCTTTGACTCAAAATTGGATTCTTTCACCTCAAAGATAGCATCGCTTTCAGGTTCGGATTAATTAGAGAGGCTAGCATCGATGAATAACATTGTAGTTAAAAAGGAACTTGCTCCAAAAATAAAACTTTTTGATATTTATGCTCCGGAAATAGCAGCAAAGGCAAAACCAGGTAATTTTGTGATCTTGCGCATAGATGAAAGGGGGGAAAGATTTCCACTCACAATCGCAGGTATTGATATATCCAAGGGAATCTTGAGGCTGGTTTTTAACGAAGTGGGCAAGAGCACTAAGAAACTGGGAAATTTCTCGAAAGGAGACAAGATTTTGGATTTAGTCGGTCCCCTTGGAAATCCCTCCGAGATAAACAATTTTGGAAATGTCTTATGTGTTGGTGGAGGAGTGCTTATTGCTCCTCTTCATTTCGTAGCTTCAGCACTGCACGAAACTGGAAACAGGGTTATCACTATAATTGGTGCCAGGAACAAAGACTTGTTAATCTTCGAAGACGAGCTAAAATCTGTGAGTCAGGAGCTTTATATTAGCACGGATGATGGCTCAAAGGGTTATAGAGGGCTTGATTTCGTTAAGGGAATTTTGGACCAAAAGAATATAAATCGAGCTGTTGCTATGGGACCGGTAGCCATGATGAGAGCTGTTTGTGAAATCACCAAGCCCTACAATATAAAGACCATAGTAACATTAACACCTATAATGGTCGATGGAACGGGGATGTGTGGATGCTGTCGTGTTTCTGTAGGGGGACAGACTAGGTTTACCTGCGTAGATGGGCCGGAATTTGATGGCCATCAAGTAGATTGGGAACTTTTGCGTTCACGGATGCGCACATATTCAACTGAAGAAAGGATATCTTCACTTTTTTACGAAAGGCTGGGAGAAGAGAGACTAAGAATAGGGAGTAATTGAACCTGTCATATTTTAAAGCCTTAGCTAGAGGAGAGCCGAGGAGCCATGGTTGAGAAGAAAAAGATGAATCTAAACCAGGGGCTCATACCCAAACAAGCTCCGGAGGTAAGAAGAAGGAATTTCAATGAAGTAGCCCTGGGATATATTGAAGAACAAGCTATTGAGGGAGCAAGTTGCTCAGAACAGGTTGCGTGCTATTGGAAAAACGAAAAACCGCTGTGGCATAGCGGTCAATTCCTCTGGGATTTAACACTAAAGTGCCAATCATTCTAAAGTCATAATTAGCGCCTGGCTACCCAAATTAAAGATGAGGTATTTCCCTGGGCGCTCAAGGCTCTGTATTGTTTGCCCAATTAACTTATGACGAAATTCTTCAATTGAAGTTTCGGGCACTAAACCGGTGTCAAAGATAGTGACTTGAGCCAAGCTTTACCCCACCACCCAAGGCAAAAGTTCATTTTTAATTGTCTCCACTTCGGGCAGTTGAGGCATTTCTCAGGTCAGTGTAGCGGCATGAAGAGTCTATTCTAATTGAATAATGAGCTTGAATAAAAGGGCTTCAGGCAACCCTGGCGGCAAATCTTGAGATTTGTTGAAAGGGATTAGAACGAGCATTTACCATCCTTTCTGCAAATTGATTATCGCTCATTTGGTTAGCGATTGCCTCGTTAGAAATCGATGCCCTCTTCAGGCTCATCTTGTATTGGAAGAAGCAGGGGACTTGCAGATTTAATTTGAAACAGATATAGTTACAGGATTTTGCCTTGAATTGTCAGCGCATCTACCTTCAGGCAAACACTTTCAGGAGATATAGGAATGGATAAAGTGAACTTAATCATTGATGAGAAGAAACTAGAAGTTAAGAGGGGGACAACAATATTAGAGGCGGCAAGAGAGGCAGGGATTTACATTCCTGCCCTTTGTAATCATCCCGACCTTAAACCGATAGGCATGTGTAAACTCTGTATCGTGGATATCGAGGGTTGGGGCACTTATCCCACCTCCTGTACCACTCTCGCCGAAGATGGCATGAGCGTGAGAACAAAGACGCCAGAGCTTCAGGAGATGCGGAGAAACGTTTTAGAATTACTGCTTTCTGAGGTTCACCATCCTACTACCTGTCTTTTCTGCGATAGAAAAGACGAATGCACGGACTTAAGGGAATGCATGAAAAAAATGCCAGTTACTGTTGGCTGCAAGTATTGCCCTCAGGATGGTGAATGTGAAATCCAGGATGCCATCGAGTACCTGGAACTGGGGAAGGTGAGATATTCAACTGAGTATATGAATTTACCCATCTTAAAGGAACCCTTCTTTGACCGTAATTACAACCTGTGCATACTCTGCGGGAGATGTGTCAGAACATGTGAAGAGGTGAGGGGTGAAGGTGTTATCAAATATGATGTTGAATTTCACCAAAAGCATACGGTGGAAACAAAAACAGGTCTTTCCCTGTTAGATTCTGGATGCAAGTTCTGTGGTGCCTGTGTCGACGCCTGTCCTACCGGTGCACTCTCAGCAAGGCTTGAGAAATGGGAAAAGCCTGAATATACCATAACAACTACCTGTCCTTTTTGCGGCAGTGGATGCCAGATGGAAGTTGGTGTGAAAGATAACCATATAATTAGGGTTAGAGGTAAAAGGGGAGACACGGCAAATAATGGGCAACTCTGTGTAAAGGGAAGATTTGGAGTACTGGATTTCGCGGAGAGCCCCGAAAGACTGACGAAACCGTTATTGAGAGAGAATGGTGTCCTTGTCCCTGTTGATTGGGATAGAGCATTGAATTTAGTTTCAGAAAAATTCTTGCAATATAAAGGCTCTAGCTTTGGCACTCTGGGCTCAGGAAAATTCACAAATGAAGACGCTTACGTTCTTCAAAAATTCGCAAAGATAGTGCTTGAAAGTAATAACCTGGATTATTGCTCAAGGGAATGCCATGGCACTGATGCTGTAGCTCTTGGCGCCGCATTTGGCTCTGGGTGGATGACGAATTCCCTTGCTGAGATGGAGGAGGCAAAATGCATTTTTGTTATTGGTGCAAATCCTACGGAAACTCTCCCGGTTAGTACACTTAGGATGAAGAAAGCTAAAAAGAAAGGGGCAAAGATCATCGTTGTCAACCCCAGAAAGATAGAGCTCTGTGATATAGCCGATATATGGTTGAACCTTGAGCCAGGCACTGATGTCGCTTTGATACAGGGAATTTGTAAAGTAATACTTGAGGAAGGTTTAATAGATGAAGGCTTCATTAAGGAAAGATGTGAGGGATTCGAGGAATTCGAGCGCTCATTGAATGACTTCTCGTTACAAGAAGCATCAAGAATAACCCATATTGAGGAATCTGCAATAAGAGAAGCCGCAAGAGTCTATGCCAAGCATAAACCGTCATATATCCTCGCTTGCCAGGGTGTAACTCAAAGCACGCATGGAACAGACAATTTCTTTGCCCTGGCGAATATGGCTATGATGACGGGAAACGTGGGGAAACAATCAACGGGCATTAATGCTATAAGGGGGCAGAATAATGGAGAAGGACCAGCAGATGTGGGCTTATTCCCAAGCCTTCTTCCGGGAGCTAAACCGATAACTGATCCTGAGGCAAGAAAGAAGTTTGAAGATGCATGGGGCAAGAAGATACCTGAAAAGCCTGGCCTTACCTTAATCGAGATGCTCAATGCCGCACATGCGGGAGAGATAAAGGCAATGTACATAGTTGGCCACGACCCCATGGTTAGCAGCCCCGATAGCAACCATACCAGAGAAGCATTGCAAAATTTGGAGTTCCTTGTTGTTCAGGATATCTTCCTCTCGGAGGTAGCAAAACTGGCTGATGTTGTCCTTCCTGCGGCAAGCTGTCTAGAAAAGGACGGAACAGTTACAAGCTGCGAAAGAAGGATTCAAAGGGTGAGAAAAGTGATAAACCCGATTGGCGAATCTCGTCCCGACTGGGAGATTACCTGTGATATAGCAAGAAGAATGGCAGATGATAAAAACTTCCTATACAACAACCCTTCTGAAATAATGGATGAGATAGCAAAATTAAGCTTACCACATGGCGGAATAAACTATAACAGACTTGATAACGATAGAGGTATTCAATTGCCTTGCCCTAATGTGGAACATCCTGGAACACCTTATCTCCATAAGGATAAGTTCACCAGGGGGAAAGGGAAGTTCCACGTGGTAGAATACAGACCACCAGCCGAGCTTCCGGATAAAGAGTATCCATTTATCCTTACGACTGGGAGGACATATTGGCACTTCCATACTGGCACTATGACCAGAAGGGTGCATGACCTGAATTACATAAGAGACAGAAATTTTGCCGAGATAAACCCTGAAGATGCCTCGTCATTGGAAATCAAAGATGGGGATATGGTTGAAGTATCATCGAGAAGAGGCAAGGTTAATGTGGAGGCAAAACTAACAGAGAGGTCGCCTAAAGGGCTTATTTTTATGACATTCCATTTTGCCGAAGCACCGGCTAATATCCTTACAAATTCAGCGTTTGACCCTTCTGGAAAAACACCTGAATATAAGGTGTGTGCAGTGAAAGTAGGCAAAGTCGCTGGAGGCTAAGATGTATAAGATAGTGAAGAGGGAAGTCCTTGTTCCCAACATAATTCATATTAAGATAGAAGCTCCTGAGATTGCGCGAAAGGTTAAGCCAGGCCAGTTCGTTATACTAAGGGTAGACGAAACTGGAGAGAGGTTCCCCATGTCGTTAGCCGATTGGGACAGAAACGGAGGGACAATTGACATTGCCTTCTATGTTTTCGGGAAAAGCACAAGGAAACTCGCTTCCCTGAGAGAAGGAGATTATGTCATGAACCTTGTGGGGCCTCTCGGTAATGCTACAGAAATCGAGCTTTATGGCAATGTGCTTTGCGCCTGTGGGTGTTTCGGTTGCGGACCTACTATACCTTTAGCCAGAGCTCTAAAAGAAAAGGGAAATAGAATAGTCTCGGTTATGGAAGCGAGAAGCAGGTCTTTCCTTTTCTGGCAAGACAGGTTAGAAGAAGTAAGCGATGAATTGCATATTACTATAGGCGATGGCAGCTATGGAAGAAAATGGTGGACAAACGATTTTATAGGAGAATACTTAAAAGACGGGAATAAAGTTGACAGGATCTTCGCGCATGGATGCCCATTCATGATGATGGAATGCTCTAAAGCATCGAAACCATTTGGAGTTAAGACCATGGTAAGTCTAACCTCGATAATGGTTGACGGAACGGGGATGTGTGGCTGTTGCCGGGTTTCCGTAGGCGGAGAAACGAAATTTACTTGTGTTGATGGTCCCGAATTTGATGGCCACGGAATAGATTGGGAACTTCTCATTAACCGACAACGAACTTATCTCGATGAAGAGACGAGGTCATCAGATTTGTGGGAGCGTGAAAACTGGCATAAAATGGTAGAATACTCTAAAGCATGAACAATTGAAATTCTAGATATAACTAAGATGGAGGTACGAAGCTGTGGCTGAAAAGAAAAAGATAAATCTGAATCGGGTGCCTATATCGAAGCAGGAGCCTTTAGCAAGGGGAAAGAACTTTAACGAAGTAGCCCTGGGATACACTGAAGAGCAAGCTCTTGAGGAAGCTACTCGTTGCCTTGAGTGTCCCAAGCCCCTCTGCAAGAACGGCTGCCCCGTTAATGTAGATATTCCTGAATTCATAAAAGCAATATGCGACCAAGATATGCCTGAGGCAGTGAGAATACTTAAGAGCAAAAACAGCCTGCCCGGCATTTGCGGTAGGGTTTGCCCTCAGGAAACACAATGCGAGATGACATGCGCACTGGCTAAGAAAGGCGCCCCTATTGCTATTGGTCGCTTGGAGCGCTATGTGGCTGATTGGGAAAGGGCTCACCCTGAAGTTACTGAACGGCAAAAGGAGCGTATTAAACTTAATGGTAAGGGCATAGTCGTAGTTGGTTCTGGCCCAGCAGGTTTAACTTGCGCTGCCAGCCTGGCTAAGTTAGGGTATGAAGTCACCATTCTTGAGGCACTTCATGTGGCTGGTGGTGTGTTGATGTATGGAATCCCCGAGTTCAGGTTACCCAAGCATATTGTCCAAGCTGAAGTTGATTATGTAAAATCATTAGGCGTGGAAGCCAAGCTTGACCAGGTGATAGGCAAGATAGCTACCGTGGATGAACTTTTGGGAAATGGCTATAATGCTGCTTTCCTAGCCCCAGGTGCCGGGGCACCAATGTTTCTAAATCTTGAAGGTGAGAACCTGAGCGGCGTTTATTCCGCTAACGAATTTCTTACTCGAACAAATCTTATGAAGGCTTACCTGTTCCCTGAATATGACACCCCGATAAAAGTAGGCCGAAGGGTGGCAGTTGTTGGTGGAGGAAATGTAGCCATGGATGCTTCTAGATGTGCTTTGAGGCTTGGAGCTGAGGAGGTATACATTATTTATCGGAGGTCCAGAGCTGAGATGCCGGCTAGAGCTGAGGAAAGGGATAATGCCGAGGAGGAGGGAGTTATCTTCAGGCTCCTGACAAACCCCAAGAGGTTCATCGGCGATGAACAGGGCAAAGTTACGGGAGTAGAATTGTATGAGATGGAGCTTGGCGAGCCTGACGCAAGTGGGCGGCGGCGGCCAATTGCAAAACCAGACAGTGAATTTATCATGGAGATCGATGTAGCAATCTCTGCCCTGGGCACCAGGCCTAACCCAATCATCCCCTCTACAACTAAGGGGCTGGAGCTTACCAGGTTTGGCACGATAAAAACTGACGAGCTTACAGGCAGAACAAGTAAGAACGGAGTCTGGTGTGGGGGTGATATGGCTACCGGGGCAGCTACAGTTATTAGCGCTATGGGCGCTGGCAAGCGCGCCGCCGCCGATATTGACGCTTATTTCAAAGGGTAATCTTAAATCCGAATCTTTAATCTAAATTCTAAACCAAATTCCGAATTTGGCCTAACACTGCACTTATGCGCTTATATGTGCTAGAACAGTTCAAACAGTGATTGTCCGCAAACTAGGCAAAATGTCAAGAGATGACCTGAAACAAATTAATAAACAACTGAGCCTTACCCTTGTATTAGCCCAGGGGCAAGGAGAGCAAAACTGCAGCCAAAGTAGAAGTTGAGGGGATTCTTGGCGTAGTACCTGGGCTACTAAGCAGCTTTCATAAGGGACATTTCGGGCTTTGTGAGATGGCATCTCTCCGCCACGCAGCCTCGGGATGCTGAGGCCTGAATTTCAAATCCTCCTGGCCAAATCAAAGAATTTCAAAACAGGAAAGATAACAGTGTTATAATATCATTAGTAACTTTATCTACCTTAATCACAGAGGGGGCTTGCTAAATGGGGAATTGGAAAGAACGCATCTCTATTGACCCAAACATATGCCATGGCAAACCTTGCATCAAGGGGACACGGGTTTGGGTTTCCTTAATAATGGACAATCTAGCGGCTGGCTCCAGTGAAGAGGAGATTCTCAAAGCATATCCTTCGCTGCGCCGAGAAGATATCCGAGCAGCATTGGCTTTCGCCGCTGAAATGGCAAGAGAACACTATGTAGACATTCCTCTAAAGGTCTGATGAGGATTAAGCTAGATGAGAACCTCGATGCACGCCTTGCTACGCTCCTCAGAGAAGCAGGGCACGACACCAATACCGCTCAGGAGCAGAGCCTTCGTGGGATAGAAGTAAAGCGCTTTACGAGCTCTGCAAGGTAGAAAACCGCATTCTGGTCAGCCTCGACCTGGATTTTTCCAATGTGCTCCGCTTTCCTCCCGAGGGAAGCTCAGGGCTTGTTGTGCTACGCGGACCGAACCAGCTTTTTCCCACCATGCGGATTCTGGTAGAAACCTTGATTGATGCGTTCACTAAGGAATCACCCGCCGACAGACTTTGGATTGTAGAGCCAAGCCGCTTTCGTATTCATGAAGAGACAGAAGAGAAGTAACTCTTAACTAAAGGAGAGTCATAGCCATAATTTGCAATCACACAGCCTCGGGATGCCGGGGCCAAAGCTCAAATCCTCCTGGTGATGACTAATCCATTTCACACTAAGAGCCGGTGCTCCTCTTAGAAGTATCCACGTGGCTCTATCCTTCAAAAGGCTGTATCGTGCAGTTGTAACAGTTTGTTCAGGTCTGCAAAAGCTGAATAGAAGCGGATGCTTTTTGACGAGTTCAGTACGGAAGCCCGAGACTCACATGTTGCCGCGCTGGTTGCATAGGCAGTAGTTCATTTCCATTTGTCGCCCTTGACGTGTTCACAAAGCAGAGTGTAAAACTGGCGTTGGAAATACGAAGCAACTGAACGGAGGTGAATAAGATGGAACAAATGTTGGGTTGGGGTACCCCGGCAGGAATTGGCATACTCCTGGCTGGTCTCGGCGTTTTCTTTTGGGGGTTACAGCATTCAAGAAGCGAACACTGGCGATCAAGACGTTGGACTGGAGAGGATGAATCAAAAGAGTAGAAAGACTGACTCCATTGTGCCATGGCGGAGTACCTTGGCTGCTACTGAAAACCTGAGGAGGGTCGCTTAACAAAGCGAGTTTTCGTTCGATCGGAAACATTCTGGACGATTGTTGAACTACCGATGGTAAATCCGTCTGTTGGCACGGGTTCAACCGAATAAACAAATCTGGCGTCTACTCAGTCTTATGCTAGTCGAGAGAGTGCTTCTAAGCCTTTCTTTGCGTCCATACTGGCTACTTATTCCTGCCAGTGCTCATACCTGACTATATCCGTCAGAGGTTTGCGCTTTTTCGCACCATGCTGGTCATCTGCATAGCCGAGCGGGGTGAAAGCGATAGTCTCCACAGAGTCCGGCAAGCCCAGGACCTCACGGGTTAGATCCGGGTTAAACGCAGCAATCCAGCAGGTGCCCAGTCCCAGGTCAGTAGCAGCCAGCACCAGATGGTCCATGGCAATGGCGATATCCACATCGCAGTAATCCTTGCTATCCTGACGGACCCAGGCCCTGGCGGGAATGGCGCACCCGCAAATTATCACCGGAGCCTGAACAAACCAGGCCCTGTCATATATGCGTCTTAGTTCTGCCTCTTTGCCCGCCGTATGGATGACAATGAACTCAAAGGGCTGTCGATTGTCTGCGGTTGGCGCCAGTCGCACCGCCTCAAGAACCTGCTGAAGCTTATGGTCCTCCACCGGGTCGCGTCTGTAGGAACGCACGCTGTATCGTTTCTTAACGACCTCAAAGAATTCCATACAAGCCGCTATCTTCTAACTGTTCAGAAATGCTAACACAGCTGCCTCAGCTGCACAAGACTATGAACTACTTTGCTGGCCAGCTAAAACAAGCGGAAGGGATAATCGATTTGACAAGTTTCCGCTGGATAATATAATTAATACTGAGCCATGGAACAACTAATAGAAAAAGCAGCCAGGAACTTAATCGATTCAGAATACGCTATCGCTCTATCTGGTGCCGGGATTTCAACCGAATCGGGGATTCCTGATTTTCGAGGACCTTCGGGTGTCTGGACTATAAATCCCGAAGCTGAAAGAAGAGCCTATCGGGGCTATCAGAAATTCGTGGAAGACCCCAAAGGATGGTGGGAAGAGAGGCTGTCCAGCCCGAGTTTACTGGGAGACTTGGAAAAGGCAATGCCAAATCCGGGCCATTATGCTTTGGCTGAGCTTGGACAAATGGGCATCCTGAAATGTGTAATCACTCAAAACGTGGACGGGCTTCATGAAAAGGCCGGGTTTAATAGAATATTAGAGTATCATGGTAGTGTTCTAAAGCTAAGATGTGTTTCCTGCGCTTCAAGATTCGACCGGGGCGAATTTGACCTGGGAAAGCTCATGCGGGAAAACAAACTGCCCCCCCATTGTCCTAAATGTGGCGGGATAATAAAGAGCGACAGCGTTGCTTTTGGGGAGCCAATCCCCGTCGATGTTGCTCATAGAAGTCTGGAAGAGGCCTGGAAATGCGACTTGATGCTGATTTGTGGGACCTCGGCTGTGGTTTACCCCTTCGCAAGCCTGCCACGAGTAGCCAGAGAGAGGAAAGCAGAAAGGGAGGGCAGAACCGAAACTGGAATATACATGGTGCAGGAAATCCCCGCGGTCACCATAATTGAGGTAAATGCCGGGCCGACACCTCTAACGACGGACAATGTTTCTGATTATCTGCTCCAGGGGAAAACTGGCGAAATCTTGCCGAGAATAGTGGAGACAGTGAAAAGAATAACAAGGGGATGAGACAATTAATACACATTTTGCACCCTTGTGTAACCGGGGTAGCAAAACAAACAAAGGTCCAATATGCTCTTAATCTATATTAACCAGGAAGTGACTGATGTTTATCCATGAGGGAAGGACAAATTGTGGTTAGACTGTTCAGACTCTCTATACTCTTAGTTGTTATACTGATGCCATGTCTTTCACTTGGCTGCGGTAGCGAAGTGTTGCCAGAGGGGAATGAACAGCATCTAAGGCAGGAGGGAGGCGATATGCCCGGCAAGGTTGTCAAAACTGATGAGGAGTGGCGGCAAATACTTACACCGGAACAATACCAGGTTACGCGGATGAAGGGGACTGAGTCACCATTTACAGGCGAATTCTATGACTTTCACGAAGAAGGTATATATAGATGTGTGTGCTGTGATAATGACCTGTTCAGTTCAGAGACGAAATTCGATTCAGGAACAGGCTGGCCGAGCTTCTGGGCTCCAATTTCGGATTGGAGCATTGAAACTGTCGTAGATACCAGCTATTTGATGGTAAGGACCGAGGTAACATGCTGGAGGTGTGGCGCACATCTTGGACATGTGTTTGAAGATGGTCCAGAACCAACCGGCCTTCGCTATTGCATAAATTCCATTGCCTTAGATTTCGTAGGGACCGAAAAGTAATATAAGTAGAGAATGACAGCTTCGAACAAAGCAACCAGGCTGGTATTACTGGGTGCAATATTAATTGGTGCTATTCTGGCTGGGATTCTTCCCGGTTGTGCCAGGGAGAACAGAATGATGAATCCTGCAAAGGACGGTGTAGTCCCTGATGCGTCGATACCTCCTATAGACGCGTCTGCGCCGGCGAAAACTGAAACTGCGACTTTTGCCTTGGGCTGCTTCTGGGGACCGGATTCCCGGTTCGGGAGTCTTGATGGTGTCGTCCGGACACGCGTCGGATATGCGGGTGGGACAACACAAAGTCCTACATATCACAACCTGGGTGACCACACCGAAACTATTCAAATTGACTACGATCCGACTCAAATCTCCTATGAACAGCTATTGCATATTTATTGGTATAGCCACGATACGACACTAAAGTCTTGGTCAAGACAATATATGTCCATAGTGTTCTACCACAACTCAGAGCAACAAAGGCTGGCTATGGAAACTAAACAACGTGGAGAGGCCAGGTTAGGTCGCACGGTTTACACTGAGATTATTCCCTTTTCCGAGTTTCATTTGGCCGAATATTATCATCAGAAGTACTACTTGCAGGGGGTACCGAAGCTTATGGAAGAGTTAGTTGCCATCTATCCGAATTCCGGTGACTTCATAGATTCCACTGCTGCGGCACGTATCAATGGATACCTTGGTGGTAACGGCACCCTGGAAGCATTGGAGGAGCAGTTAAGCTCTTTTGGCTTGTCTCCGGCTGGAAATGAAATGATGCTGGAGATTGGCCGCCGACTGTGACCAGGCTGATAGGTCTCAGAATTGGTTCCTAGCTTCTTCTTAAGTAAACCACTATACAGAACGCTGGGAAGTGCAATATCGCATCACCCATCCTCCGGTGCCATAATGGGCTAGCATACAAGGCAAGCACAACTACTAAGAAGGACCTGTTACCATGCGTTAGGACTTCCCAAACTGCATCATGTAGATTATCTAAATCCAGGAGCATTGTGGCATTGATATCTGGTCACAAGCATAGCCGTTGTGTGAGGGAGTTAGAAGCAGTGGGATATTCTGGGGACATAATACCTGATTTGTAGTAGGCCTAATTGGTATGGTGTCCCTGGGATTCGTCGGTCCCCAGGGTAATTAAGCAACGACTAAAAGAAGAAGTGCGATGCATTTTCTTATTCCGATAACAACGTTGCCAGCTTCTGGAGCGCCTCCGAGATTGTCTCGGTTGGCAAAGTGCATATCAATTCGGCATTTCGAGCGCGCCAATCCAAACTCTTAACTTGGTCAGATAATATTGCTCCTGCCACTGGTAACCCCGCGGGAAGGAGAACCTCGAAAGGGTA
>Ga0315545_1001688_pt1 | contig 21090 bp, 16 predicted proteins | sample SalMarSW160210MG_FD_203096 | JGI IMG/M metagenome (GOLD analysis project Ga0315545, IMG submission 203096) | Salt marsh sediment microbial communities from the Plum Island Ecosystem LTER, Massachusetts, United States - Salt Marsh Sediment SW1602-10 ...
TGACCGGGCACGCCGCCACGCATCCAGGGTCTCAGGACGCGAGGCGGCGGCCGAGGTCGTAGGCTTCCTGGAGGCGGTCGGGGTGGTTGAGGATGGCGCCCTTCTCGCCGACGCCGGGGACAATGATCGCTGCGGCGAGATTCATCTCGAGGTAGGCGAGGCTCTTCTCGAACATCGCGACGAGCGGAGCAGCCGCCTCGACGTTGCTGTCCTCGAACGGCACGACGAGCGCGGCACGCTTACCGCGAATCGTTGCACGGTTCTCAGGGCAGTTGAAATAGACGAGGCGGTCGATGAACGCTTTCATCAGCGCCGTCGGGCCGTACCAGTAGACGGGCGTGCCGAAGACGATGGCGTCGTTCTCGGCGAGCTTGGGATAGACGCCGTTCATGTCGTCGTCCTTCGGGCAGTCGTCGCCCTGCCAGCACGCGTGACAGCCGTCGCATTCGGCGATCGCCATGTCGGCCAGTTGAAGCATCTCGGCCGTCGCGCCGGCGTCGCGTGCGCCCTCGAGGATCTTCTCGACGAGGATGTGCGTGTTGCCGCCCTTTCGTGCGCTGCCCTGCACGGCGAGAACCGATTTCATCGCTTCGACCTCGCCTTGACGACGAGCATTCGTGCCGCGGCGTCGGCCGCGGCGTACACTTCCTTGAGCGGCACCCCCTTGACCTCGGCGGCCTTGCGGCACGAGTCGAACTCCGGCGAGGCACTGACGACCTTGCCGCCCAGCGTGCCGACCTTGACTGTCACTTGGCCGTAGGGTGTCTTGACGCGCTGGAACGTGCGGTGGAGGCAATGCTTCTGCGTTCGGTACGTCCGCACGCCGAAGGTCGTTGTCTCGATCAGCAGAAGCTCGACGAGCTGGGCCGTCTTGTCGGGATCGCACAGCACGGTGATCAAGTGGCCCGGGCGGTTTTTTTTCATGATGAGCGGTGTGACGTATGCGTCGAGCGCGCCCCTATCGAACAGGCGATCGAAAAGCGCGCCGACCAGCTCGGGCCGCATGTCGTCGATGTTGGTCTCGATCACATCCATTGGCTCCGCGCCGACGGCCTCGTCGGCTTCGCCGAGCACCACGCGCAGTAGGTTGGGCTTTCCCTCGGTCACGCGCGAGCCCGCGCCGTAACCGACGACCTCGACCGTCATCGGCGGAAAGCCTGCATAGCTCGACGCGTAGTGCGTCAGAATCGCCGCGCCCGTCGGCGTCACGAGCTCTTGCATGAGGCCGCTTTGGTAGACGGGCACGCCTTCGAGCAGCTTCATGGTCGCGGGCACTGGCACGGGTATCTCGCCGTGGCTGATCGTCACCGTCCCCGAGCCGAGCGGGAGCGGCGAGCTCGTGACGCGCTCGATGCCGAGTTGGTCTATGGCAACCGCCGCGCCGACGATGTCGAGGATCGAATCGACCGCGCCGACCTCGTGGAAGTGGATCTTCTCGACGGGCACGCCGTGGACGGCGGCCTCCGCCTCGGCCAGCCGCGTGAAGATCGCCGCCGCGTCGGCCTTCGCGCGCGCCGAGAGCCCGCTCGACTTGATCAGCTTGTGGATGCTCTTGAGGTTGCGGTGCGGCTGCGTGACGTTCTTCGACAGGCGGACCTTGACCTGAGTTGCGCCGATCGCGCTGCGCGAAACCTTCCTGGACGAGATCGTGTATCCGTTGAGACCGAGCTTCTTGAGCTCGGCGCGCAGCGTGGTCATCGACGCGCCGGCGTCGACGAGCGCGCCGAGGACCATGTCGCCGCTGATCCCGGAGAAGCAGTCGAAGTGTGCAACGCGCATCGGGAAGCCTCCCTGAGTCCGGGCCACACATAGCACACGGCACGGCCCAAAGTCGAGCCGTGCCGCAATGGTATTACGTTCGATTGCCGCGGGCTATTCCGGCCGCCAGCGCAGAACGGGGTGGCGGGCCGCGCCAACCTCGTCGAGGCGCGTCACCGGCGTCGTCCGCGGCGCCTCGGCGAACCACTCCGGGCCTTTCTTGTCGACGAGGCGGTCGATCTTCTCGATCGCGTCGGCGAACGCGTCGAGCGTCTCCTGCGTCTCGGTCTCGGTCGGCTCGATCATGAGCGCTTCGGGCACGATGAGCGGGAAGTACGTCGTCGGCGCGTGGAAGCCCTCGTCGAGGAGGGCCTTCGCGATGTCCATGGCCGAGACGCCCTTCGCCTTCTGCTTGTCGGCGCTCGCGACGAACTCGTGCATGCACGGGCCGGGGTGGGGGACGGTCAGGATCTTCTCGAGCCGCGCGCGAAGGTAGTTGGCGTTGATGACGGCGGCTTTGCCGGCGCGCGTGAGCCCCTCGGCGCCGAGCGCCTTGACGTACGCGTACGCGCGCACCACGACGCCGATGTTGCCGAAGAAGCTGCGTACCATGCCGATCGTGTCCGGCCGGTCGTAATCGAGCACGTAGCGGCCAGCCTTTTTCTCGATGAGCGGAACCGGCAGGAACGGCGCAACACGCTCGCTGACGCCGACCGGGCCGGAGCCGGGGCCGCCGCCGCCGTGCGGCGTCGAGAACGTCTTGTGTAGGTTCAGGTGCACGATGTCGAAGCCCATATCGCCCGGCCGCGCCAGGCCGAGGAGCGCGTTGAGATTCGCCCCGTCGTAGTACAGCAGCGTGTCGTGCTTCGCGGCGAGCTCGCGGATTTCGAGGATGCGGCTCTCGAACAGGCCAAGCGTGTTCGGGTTCGTCATCATCACCGCGGCGACGTTGTCGTCGAGCGCCGCGGCCAGCGCATCGAGATCGACCTCGCCGCGCTCGTTCGACTTGACGCTCACGCACTCGTAGCCGCTGATCGTCGTGCTCGCGGGGTTCGTGCCGTGCGATGAGTCGGGCACGACGACGCTCGTCTTCGCGTTGCCCTTCTTGTCGTGATAGGCGCGCACGAGCATCAGGCCGGCCAGCTCGCCGTGCGCACCGGCCGCAGGCTGGAACGTGAACCGCGCCATGCCCGTGATCTCGACGAGCGCCTGCTCCATGTCCCAGAGCAGTTCGAGTAGGCCCTGGACGGTTTCGTCGGGCTGCCACGGGTGCACGGCGGCAAAGCCCGGCAGCGACGCGATCGACTCGTTCACCTTCGGGTTGTACTTCATCGTGCACGACCCGAGCGGATAGAAGTGCGTGTCAATGGAGAAGTTCTTCTTCGCCAGGTTGACGAAGTGGCGCACCATCTCGACCTCGGACACCTCGGGCAGCGCCGCCGGCGTCGCGCGCAGGCTCTTTGGGGGGATGTACGTCGACATCGCCGCGTCGCCCATCGTGCCGTCGGGCAGCCGCGTCGCGCGTCGGCCGCGTCGGCCTTGCTCGAATATCAGCCGACCCTGCATGCGAGGCTCTCCAGCGAGGACGCAAACGCGTCGATGTCTTCCTTGGTCTTCGTCTCGGTCACGCAGAACATGAGGCAGTCCTTGAGCTCGGGATACCACCGGCCAAGCTCGAGGCCGCCGATGATGCCCGCCTCGCGCCAGAGCTCCCGGTTGATCTCGGCCGGATCGGTCGGGCAGCGCACGACGAACTCGTTGAAGAACGGCGCGTCGAAGCGCAGCTCGAAGCCCGGCAGTGCCGCGATCTTCTCGGCCGCATAATGGCTCGCGCGCACGTTCAGCTCGCCGACCTCGCGGATCCCGTCGCGGCCGACGGCGCACAGGTAGATGAGTGCGTGCAGCGCCATGAGCGCTTGGTTTGTGCAGATGTTCGACGTCGCCTTGTCGCGCCGGATGTGCTGCTCGCGCGCCTGGAGCGTGAGCACGAAGCCGCGCCGGCCGACGCGGTCCTTCGTCATTCCGACGAGGCGGCCGGGCATCTTGCGCATCACCTTGTCCGAGCAGGTGAAGAAGCCGAGGTACGGCCCGCCGTACGCGAGCGGGATGCCGAGCGGTTGCGCTTCCCCGACGGCGACGTCGGCGCCGTACTCACCCGGCGGCGCCAGCACGCCGAGCGAGATCGGGTTCACGACGGCGACGAAGAGCGCGCCGCTGCGGTGAGCGATCTCGGCGCCGTCTGCCATCGGCTCGATACAGCCGAAGAAGCTGGGCGACTGCATAATGACGGCCGCCGTCTGCTCGTCGGTGGCTTGCTCGAGCGCCGCCAGATCGGTCCGCCCGTTGTCCGTCGTCGGCACCTCGACCACTTCGACGTCGAGCCCGTACATGTATGAGCCGAGTACGGTGCGATAATCGGGATGGACGCTCTTGGAAACGACGATCTTGTTGCGCGTGCGCGTGACGTTGAGGGCGGCGATCGCGCCCTCGGCCGTCGCCGACGCCCCGTCATAGAGCGACGAGTTCGAGATCGCCATGCCCGTCAGCTCGCACATGGCCGTTTGGTACTCGAACATCGCCTGGAGATTGCCCTGGCTCGCCTCGGGCTGATACGGCGTGTAGGCGGTGACGAACTCGGAGCGCGACCCCAGCGCGGTCACAACGCTCGGGATAAAATGATCGTACGCGCCGCCGCCGAGAAAGACCTGGTGCGTCGTGACGTTCGCGTTGCGGCGCGCCATTTCCCCACAAAGTCTGCGGAGCGCCTGCTCGGGCATGCCCGGGGGGAGGCGCAGCTCGAAGCGTCTCAGCTCGTCGGGGATCCGCACGACGAGGTCCTCGAACGACTTGGCACCGATCGCCTCGAGCATTGTCCGGAAGTCGTCTTCCGTGTGCGGGACGAAATCCACGTCAGTGCTTCTCTGCCTCGGTATGGGCCTTGTACTCGTCGGCGCTCATCAAGACATCGGCCTCGGTCGGGGTGCTCATCTCAACCTCGAACAACCAGCCGGCGCCGTAGGGCGTCGCGTTCACCATCTCGGGCGCGCCGTCGAGCTCCGCGTTGATCCGCGTCACCTTGCCCGAGAGCGGCGCGTAGACGTCGGCGGCGATTTTGACCGACTCGACAACGGCGCACTGCTCGCCCGCGGTCACCTCGGTGCCGATGTCGGGCAGCTCGACGTAGACGACGTCCGACAGCTCGTGCTGCGCGTAGTCCGTGATGCCGCACACGGCCTTGTTGCCGCTCAGGCGGACCCATTCGTGCGACGTCGTGTATCTCAGCTCGTCAGGAAACTCCATCGCTCCTCCCCTCACCGCGGGTTGCGCGTTGGACTAGATTGCTCAGGCTTTCTTCGGCCTACGATAGACGTGGCTTGGAACGAACGGGACGTCCGCCAGCGAGGCCGGCACCTCCCGCCCGCGGATCTCGATGCCGAGCGGTCTATCGAGCGCGGCCGCCTCAACGAGCGCGAGCGCAATCGGCTCGCCCAGACTCGGCGAAACCGTGCCGCTTGTCACCTCGCCGACGACGCTGCCCTCGGCCTTGACCGCGCAATGCTGCCGGGGCACGCCCTTGCCGTCGAGCTTGAGGCCGCGCAGCGTCCTCGGTGTGCCGCCCTTTTTCAACGGCACGATCACTTCGCTCCCGATGAACTCCTTCTTCGTCGAGACGACCCAGCCGATGCCCGCCTCGATCGGGTTGATCTCGTCGGTCAGCTCCTGGCCGTAGAGCGCGTACCCCATCTCGAGCCGCAGCGTATCGCGCGCGCCGAGGCCGATCGGCAGCATCCCGAGCGGCTCGCCGGCGGCCCACAGCGCATCCCAGACGGCCTGTGCCCGGTCGTTCTCGACGTAAACCTCGAACCCGTCCTCACCCGTGTAGCCCGTCCGCGCGAGAATCACGGGCGTGCCGGCGATCTTATCGTCGCGGAACTCGTAGTAGTACAGCTCGTCGAGCGGCGCGGCAACGACCTGCCCGACCACCTCCGTCGCCTTCGGGCCCTGCACGGCGATCAGGGCGATATCGTAGCTCCTGTTCGCCAGCTTGATGCTGTCGCCCGACTTCGACACGTCGGCGGCGTGCTGCTCGAACCACGCGAAGTCCTTCTCGATGTTCGACGCGTTGACGACGATGAAGAAGTCGTCCTCGGCCCGCTGGTACACGAGCAGGTCGTCGATCACGCCGCCATTCGGCCTGCAGAGCGCCGAGTAGAGGGCTTTGCCGTCGCGTGCCCGGTCCAGGTTGTTCGTCAGCAGCCGCTGCAGGAACGGCTTCGCGCCGGGCCCCTTGACCTCGAACTCGCCCATGTGGCTCAGGTCGAAGACGCCCACGTTGCCTCGGACGCACCGATGCTCATCCAGGATGCCGCTGTACTGCACGGGCATCTGCCAGCCGAAGAACTCGATCATGCGGGCGCCGAGTGAAAGGTGTGTCTTGTAGAAGGGGGTGCGGCGGGCGTTGCCTGTTTCCGTCATCTCGAGTAGGGTGTCTCCTCCTGCACGGGTTGGCGCCCTTCTTACTGTGGCCGCTCCAGGGTGTCAAGCAGTTTCGGTTTCGCCTGGCCCGCCAAGCGGAGCGCGTGCCCGACCCGCCCGAGCGCTTCGTGTACGGAGCCGATCTGCTTGCCCGTGAGCTGCCGGTCGCCGAAGCGCACGGCGTAGTACAGGTCCGTCAGCCCGCCGACGGCCGGTTGGAGTTCCGGGTAGCTGCCGAGCGCAGTCGCGAACTCGCGCGGCGTCAGCTCGGCAGGCTTGACGATGTCGTATTGCAGCAGCATCCGGAGCATGCGCTCGTAGAACCGCACCGAACGCGCCTGTCGTTCCGGCTTGTTCTCCACGTAGGCGCGCCGGAAGCGCACGCGGCGTTGGAGGCGGCGCACGATCAGGATGATCCCCGCGCTCATCGAGCAGGCGAGCGCCACCGGTGTCAGCACCGCGGTCGCCGGCGTCCGCGTCAGCCGACCCCACAGCCACGAGATCCATCGCTCCGTCGCACGCAGGGTGCCGAGCGCGCTCCGACGCATCTCGATCAGCGTCTGCTCGATCCTCGCGGCGACGCGGTTCTGGTAGCGCCGGTCGAACGCGATGATCGACTCGTGCCACCGCGCCTTGAGCCCCTCGAAGAACTGCGCCACCCCGTGGACGAAGCGCCCGAGCGGTGAGACCGGCATCCGGGCGGCCGCCCGCCTTGGCGAGGGGTCGAACGGCACCCACCGGACCTCCCCGTCGATCACGAGCGCCGCCTCGACCCAGGCGTGGGCGTCGCACTGCCGGATCGCGCACGAGCCGCCGAAGAACTTGTTCCAGCTCTCGGGCGTCGTCATGTAGCCGAAGGCGAGCCGCGCCGGAATGCCGCACTCCTTGAGCAGCACGGCCATGGCGGTGGCGAAGTACTCGCAGTGGCCCGCCTTCGTGTGCACGAGGAAGTGCTCGATCGGGGAGACACCCCGCTTGGGCCGCTCGATGTCGAGCGTGTAGACGTAGCGCGACGTCAGGTAGCGGTCGATCGCCATGATCTTCTCGTACGGTGTGACGTACTTGTCGATCTTGATATCGTCATGCAGCACGGCGAGCGAGGCGGGCGAAAGCGGCGTTCGTTCCACGTATACCCGTCGGTAGTAGTCGGCGTCGGGGTGGTCGGCCACCGAGCCGGCGTGGACCAACGCGCGCTCGGACGGCACCCCGAACTCGCTGAACACCGTGTACGAGACCGGCGCCGTCTGCGGCTTGGCGAACCGGAACGTTGCCGTGTACTCCTCCAGCAGCGGCACGTCCGAGTCGATCAGGACCGGCGGGTTCGTCGCCGAGATCAGGAACAGCCCGTGGCCCGGCTGCACCGAGACGCGCTGCTCCCACAGCTCGGCGCGAGACATAAGCTGCTTTCTGTCCGCGCCCCGGTACCGGGTCGGGTAGCCCGTGTACTCGGGCATGTACGAGCGCGAGTAAGGGGCGGGGATTCGCGTTGGACGCCGGAGCGCTCTGTCGAGCACGCCCGGCGGGGCTTTCTGCCAGAGCTGGCCGTCGAAGAACGCCAACGCGCCGGCGCGCCACAGGACCGTCTGAGACGGCGGCGGGCGGTCCGGCAGCATCACCTCCATCACGATGCGCTTGTCCTGGGAGATCCGGCCGAACTGGTCGAGGTTCACCTCGCCGCTCAGCCCCGTCACGGAGCCGCCATTCTGCATGCGGCCGATGCCGGCGATGCCTCTTCGCGGAAACAGGAAGAACATCGCGAGGGCCGTCAGCAGAATGCCGATCGCCAGCACGAACGTTACCGCGAAATAGCCCGGCCCAAGCACCGAGCGAATGCCAGGCGTCGACGACGAGCCGAGCGCCGTGCCGAACAGCTCGGACCCAGTCGGCCCGGCCGCGACACCCAGGCGGCGGGACACCTTGTGCTGCTCGATCTGGTTGCGGATGTGGAACAGGCTCAGCGTCCACAGCGCCACGACCACGTACAGCGCGAACAGGAACAGAAACCCGAAGCTCGTCGTCAGCGTCGTGCACGAGACGAATTGGAAGAAGCTGATGAGGTAGATCTGCTTGTAGTCGCGTGCCGTCTTGCGATTGCAGATCTTGAACAGCACCAGGAAGATGCTCAGGTTCGCCGCGTGCTTGACGACGCGTGCCTCGATCGACGCCAGCGGCCCAAGCACGCTGTCGACGATGATGTAGCAGGCAAACACGACCGCGACGCTCTTCCACACCAGCTCCCATGCCGGCGTGTGTACCTTCGATTCCCAGAAGAACAGACCTGCGAACAGCGCCACCAGCACGAGCAGGCCCGTCCCCGGCGAGTCGGCATAGTGGCCGAACACCAGCAGCGAGATCGTCCCCAGCAGGGCCATCAGGAACGTCAGGAACTTGAAAAGCTGCGGCAGCGTCATCGTCCGCATCCTCAATGCTCGCTGAGAGCATACCACCGATCGGCCCGTGCGTCAGACATCGATTCGCGGCGGGTCTCAGACACAGAGGCGTTTGTATCTCGGCGGAAACCCTGGTATACAGGCATGGCTTGTGACGAGGTGAGAGGAGCACAGCTCGCATGAACTGCCCCAGTTGTGGCCAACCGCTCGACAGCCGAGGCATCGATCTCGATGCCGGCACAATCCGCTGCTTGGCCTGCGGCCATGTCTCGCCGCTCTCGACAACTCCCGCCGCCGCCGCGGCGCCGCGCCTGCCGCAGCCGCCCGCCACACGTGTCGTCCTCGACCGCTCGAGGCCGGGCCAGATCGTCCTCAGCGTGCCTGGCCAGGGCGGGTGCGGCCTGCTCTTCTTCGCCGGGTTCTGGCTGCTGCTGGTGATCGGATTGACCATCGGCCTCCTCGTGTTCGACACAGGACCAATGGTCTTGATCCTGATCCCGTTCTGGCTCGTCGGGATCGTCTTCGCCATCCTCGGCTCGTACACCCGCTATGGGATCACAGGCGTCTATCTCGACAAAGCCCACTACCTGGTCACCAAGAAGCTCTGGGGCAAAGGCTGGACGCGCCGCGGCGGCATCGACCAGATCGAGTCGATCTCAGTCGCCGAAGCCTACGAGCAGAACAACCGCCCCGTCATGGCCGTCTCCATCAGCTTGGGCGGACGCAAGACGATCAAGTTCGGCTCGTTCCTCACCGACGAAGAGAAGAAGTGGATCACCTCCGAGCTGCGCGCCTTCATGGCCGAGATCGGCCGCCCGCTCGCGTGGTAGCCGATCGCAGCTGCCCGCGCCACCCGTGGCCGGCCCGTCCAGCCGCGGCGCTTCTTCACTTGAAATCCCGGCCCGGATGTGCGACATGATGTCGTGAGGGGTATGCCATCCGAGCCACGGACGGGTGCGAGACGGAATGCAGATCAAGTGCCCGAACTGCGGCGCGGCCATCGATGAGGCCGACGTGAATCTCAAGGCCGGCCTTGCCTCGTGCCGCGTCTGCAGTGCGACGCTCGTCGTCACCGAACGCGACGACGAGCTCGTCGCCGCGCCAGCCGACACCGTGTCCCCGCGCGCCCAGCCCGCGAGCGAGACCGAGCCGCGCCCGGCGCCCTCGTTCACGGTGGCCGACGAGGGTGAGGCGCTGACAATCACGTTTCCGCCCTCTGGCTTCGCGCAGGGCTGGCGGTGGCTGTCCGTGGGGCTTCTGGCGATCGTGTTCGCCGTGATGGTCGCTCGCGACGTGCTGGCGCACCGCCCGCCCGCCTTCTTCATGTTTGTCGCCAGCGCCGTCTTGCTCGCGGCCGTCGCCGTCGGCGTGCTCGTCGCCGGCCTGTACGTCACGTTCGGCGTCGGCACGTTGACGTTGCGTCGCGGCGAGGCCGTCATGGCCCGCCGTGTGTTCCGTCTGACGTGGCGCGCGCGCTTCAACGTGCACGACGTCACGCGCGTCGAGCCGTTCCGCACGCGAGATCGCACGCGCATCGAGTTGTTCACCTGCGGCCTGGTCATCGGCGAGCGCCGCATCAAGGTGTTCCGCGAGCTCGGCGACGCCGAGGTGTTCCGCCTCGCCGAGGTCGTCAACGGCTTCCTCAAGCGCATCCACGCCGAGGATTTTTCGAGTTCGCTGGCGCGCGAGACGGAGCCCGAGGCGAAGGGCAACCGGTTCTCCTGATCCGCACCCGCCGTTGGCCGCGCCGGCACGGAAAAGCGCCGGGATCGGGGAGCCCAATCCCGGCGCCGTCGCGTTCACGCGAGTGAGCCGGCGTGGCGGCCTACCGCGGCCAGCGGTCCTCCTTCGGCGGCAGCGGCGCCAGCGGCGCGTGCGGGAGCGTCTGGTACCAGTACGCGACGCTGGCGATGTCGTCGCGCAGCGGCAGCACCCGGCCCCACTTGGACCAGCCGAGCGGCTGGATCGTCACCTTCAGGTCCTGCTCGAATCGGATCGGGTCCATGATGTGCCAGCGGTACATGCCGTGCTTGGCCGCCTGGCCCGGCTCGCGCTTGAAGAAGTGATAGCCAAGGTAGGGGGCCGTGAACGTCTCGTCGCCGAACGCCCACGCGCCGCCGATGTAGTCCTCGGTGCCCGTGCCGATGATGGTCGGGTGCTCGGCGTCGCCGTCGATGAAGAACTTGATCTCGCCCTCACCCCACCAGCCTTCGGAGAGCTGCGTCCACGCGAGGTACGTGCCGACGAAGTGGCCACGGCCCTTGACGCCGTCGACGATCGTGTACTCGACGCCGTACTCGGTCGGGTCCTCGCGCCGCCAGGACGCGTGGAAGTACGCCGCGTTCTCCGGCACCGGTCCGAGCGCATAGCTGATCTGGTAGAAGAACCCGTCGATCTCGGCGTCGACCTGGTTCTCGACCTCGACGCGGCAGTGCGTGGCGAACGGCATCGGCCAGTACGTGTTGAAGCCGTAGGCGGGATTCACGTTGATCGGCAAGGAAACCACCTTCGCGCCCTCGGCGTGGCCGCAGCAGAAGAAGTCGCCGATCGGCACCTCGACGCTCGGCGCCGTCTGGCCATCCCAGAAGATGCGGAGCACGACGTCGCGATAGACGGTCCGGTACTGCTTGTGCCTCTTCGGCCCGTCGAGCCACTTCTGCGTCGTGGCCGGCATCGTGAACCAGATGTGCGTGATCACGCCCGGCCCGTCGATGTCGGCGAGCGTCGCCGTCTCGCCCGGCTGAAGCACGAGGCACGGCTTGCCTTTCCAACCGCAGGCGGTCGTGTTCTTCACCGTGCCGCCGCCGCCTCGTGCGCCGTTCGGGTTCTCGGCGCAGATCGACCGCGACTCGAACTCGCGCAGCAGCGGGATGTTGCCCAGACCGAAGTTGAGCTCTGCCATGACGTTCGCTCTCCCCTTGGTGCCGACTCTTTGGTTCATGCCTGCCCGCGGCAAGCGGGCCTCGGATCCCGGCGATGCTACCGCGCATTCGGATGCTGTCGCAAGGGCTACTGCTCGGCACTGCCGGCGCGATTTGGCCCTTTACTTGCTCTGTCGTTTTGGCGAGACTTGCCGCGCCGGGCCGCGGTGTGCGTCCAGCTCGTCGGGACGCTCGCTCGGGGTGGCTTGGTTCGGACGCAAGATAACGGTGGTGCCATGAGACCTGCCCACAAGTTCGTCGTGGTCCCCTCGCTGCCCGATAAGCTCAGGCAGCTTTGGGACCTTGCCTACAACCTCTGGTGGTGCTGGAACCCGGAGGCGATCGAGCTGTTTCGCCGGATGGACCGCGACCTGTGGGAGCAGGTCTACCACAACCCGGTCGCCATGCTCGGCGTGATCTCGCCCGAGCAGCTCGAGCAACTCGCAGCCGACGACGGTTTCCTGGCGCACATGGAGCGGGTCTACATCCAGTTCGCCGACTACATGAGCAGCGCGACGTGGTTCGGCTCGGCGCACCCCGAGGCGGCCGACCTGGCCATTGCCTATTTCTCGCTCGAGTTCGGCCTGTCCGAGAGCGTGCCGGTCTATTCGGGCGGCCTCGGCGTCCTGGCCGGCGACCACACCAAGTCGGCCAGCGACCTGGGCGTGCCGCTTCTCGGTGTCGGGCTGCTGTACCGCGAAGGCTACTTCCGCCAGTACCTGAACGCCGAGGGATGGCAGCAGGAGTACTACCCCGACAACGATTTCTTCAACATGCCGGTCTCGCTCGTCCGCGACGCCGACGGGAAACCGGTCAGCATCACGGTCGGCTACCCGGGCCGCGACGTGCGCGCCCAGATCTGGCGGGTGGCCGTTGGGCGCGTCACCCTCTACTTGCTCGACGCGAACATCGACGACAACCGGCCCGAGGACCGCGAGATCACGGGCCGCCTCTATGGCGGCGACACCGGCAGCGAGGACCGCATCAAGCAGGAGATCATGCTGGGCATCGGCGGCATCCGGGCGCTCAAGGCGGTCGGCGTCGAGCCCGCCGTCTGCCACATGAACGAGGGCCACTCGGCCTTCCTGGCGCTCGAGCGTACGCGCGTGCTCATGCAGCAGGGTGGCGTCTCGCTCGCCGAGGCGTGCGTCGCCGTCGCCGCGGGCAATGTCTTCACGACGCACACACCGGTGCCCGCCGGCAACGACATGTTCTCGCCGCAACTGATCGACAAGTACCTCGGCGACTACTACGCCGCACTCGGCCTGAGCCGCAACGAGTTCCTCGCCCTCGGCCGGCAGAACCCAGCCGACCGCGACGAGCCGTTCTGCATGCCCGTGCTCGCGCTCAAGTTCGCCAACTACTCGAACGGCGTGAGCAAGCTCCACGGCGAGGTGACGCGTCGCATGTGGGCCCGCGTCTGGGACGGTGTCCCGCTCGACGAGGTGCCGATCACCTCGATCACCAACGCGATCCATACCCGTAGCTGGATCTCGCGCGAGATGGTCGGCCTCTACGACCGCTACCTCGGGCCGAAGTGGATCGAGTCGCCCGCCGACCAGAGCGTCTGGGAACGCGTCGAGCAGATCCCCGACGGCGAGCTGTGGCGCACGCACGAGCGGCGCCGCGAGCGGCTCGTGGCCTTCGCCCGCCGCCGTCTGCGCGAGCAGCTCAGGCGCCGTGGCGCGCCGGCCGGCGAGATCGGCCAGGCCGACGAGGTGCTCGACCCCGAAGCGCTCACGATCGGGTTCGCCCGCCGGTTCGCGGCCTACAAGCGGGCCACACTGCTGCTGCGCGACCCCGAGCGCCTCGAACGGCTGCTGGAGAACAAGGAGCGGCCCGTGCAGGTGATCTTTGCCGGCAAGGCGCACCCAAAGGACAACAGCGGCAAGGAGCTCATCCGCCAGATCGTGCAGTTCGCCCGGCGCCACCGGCGCTACGTGGTCTTCCTCGAGGACTACGACATGAACATCGCCCGCTACCTCGTGCAGGGTGCCGACATGTGGCTCAACACGCCGCGCCGCCCGATGGAGGCGAGCGGCACGAGCGGCATGAAGGTCACGGCCAACGGCGGGATCAACATGAGCATTCCCGACGGCTGGTGGGTCGAGGGCTTCAACAGCGAGAACGGCTGGACGATCGGGCTCGGCGAGGACTACGGCGGCGACTACGACTACCAGGACGAGATCGAGAGCCGCGCCGTCTACGACATGCTCGAGAAAGAGGTCATCCCGATGTTCTACGAGCGCGGCGCCGACGGTCTGCCGCGCCGGTGGGTCGAGCGCATGAAAGCGGCGATGCGCTCGATCTGTCCCACGTTCAACACCAACCGCATGGTGCACGAGTACGCCGAGCGGTTCTACGTGCCCGCCGCCAGACGCCACGAGCGCCTGACCGGCCGGCAGCTCGCCAAGGCCAAGGAGCTCGCGCAGTACCTGGCCATGCTCCGGGCCGAATGGCCCAAGCTGCGCATCGAGGCCATCGAGACCGAATCGGTCGAGGAGCTGCCCGTTGGTTCACAGCTCAAGGTGCGTGCCCGGGTCCGGCTCGGCACGATCGCGCCCGAGCAGGTGGCCGTGCAGCTTTTCGAAGGGCTGCTCGACCCCGACGGCAACATCGTCGACGCCGAGGTCGTTCCGATGGCCCCGAGCGGCGACGGCGGCGACGGCGTGCGCGAGTTCATCGGCAGCATCGTGTGCCGGACCAGCGGCCAGCACGGCTTCTCGGTCCGCGTTGTCCCACACCACGAGGACCTCAGCTCCCCGTTCCACACCGGGCTGATCGCCTGGAAGTAGCCTGCCCTTCAGGTGGAAACGCCACGTCCACCCGCGGGCCGGGAACCTAGTCCTGGTCGCCACCGGGCGCTCTGCGCATTGACAATCGGCTGTTGGCAATGTACGTTCTTGCGTCTTTCAACCCGGCAACCAGGGCCCAGTACAAGAGAAGGATCCGCCACAGATGATGCAATGCCCGCAGTGTGGGACCTCGAACCGGCTCGGCGCCATATTCTGCCGGTCGTGCGGTGTCAAGCTCGAGGTCGATTCGGTCACCAAGGACACGTTCGAGCAAGTCACCGGCATCGTCCCCAAGGACAAAACGGACGCAAAGAAGCGCGTCAGACGCCTTGTCCTCAACGTGGTCCGTGTGGCCATTCTTGCTCTGCTCGTTCTCGGCGTCTACTTGGCGCTGCAACTTCCGGAGGTCGAGGAGCCCGAGACGACGTCGAAGCTCGCGGCGCAGTTCGAGCAAACGCGGGCGAGGCTCGGTGGGGCCGTCACGCGCGAACAGGAGTTGACCGTGACGATCACGGAGGATGCGCTCAACTCCTACTTAGCCGAGAGGATGGGCGCGACGGAGAACAAGGGCAAGAACTTCCAGCTTCTGGACACCTGGGTGCTGTTCGACGATGGCGACCTCGACTGGGTCATCGACGCCAAGCTCTTCGGTCGGCGGCTTCGTTTCCAGTACAAGGGCAAGCTGGTCGTCGAGGACGACGGCGTGGTGTTCAAGCCGAAGGGCCTTTTCGCCGCGCGGCTGGGTGCGCTGCCCTACCCGGCGCCGCTGATGAACAAAACGGTCTCGCGGCTCTGGAAGAGCATTTGCGACGAGGAAAAGAATGAGGAGATCCTCAAGGCGATCTCCGACGTCAAAATAGACGGCGACCAGATCACGGTGACCGTCAAGCCGTGATGCTCGCTGGGCCGGCCGGATGGCCTGCAGCGGGCACCGAACCGGTGGTGAGTGTAGCTCAGGTGGTTAGAGCATCAGATTGTGGATCTGGAGGCCGGGGGTTCAAGTCCCCTCACTCACCCCATCCATTCTGCCCGTAGCTGAATCGCTGCAACAACCCCGCCGCTGCGCGAGGCGCGGCCCGCCGATTGGCGCGTTCTTTACTCCGGGGTGTCTTCGCGCACGCGGTAGTACTTGCACCCGTAGGCGCCGCAGTCGTGGTCCGTCCACGATCCCGTCTCGCCGACAGGCACTTCATCCCAGATCAGACGGTCGAGCGACCACTCCACCACGTACGACCCGCCCGGGCGCGCGGTCCACTCGATCGTGATGCTGCCGCCGGCCTTCGAGATCGACGTGATCGCGAGCCACGGTGTCGTGTGATAGCCCATGTCGACGATTCCGGCGTCGGGCACCGCGTCGGTGCGCGTGGTCGTTGCGTCGAGACCGAGGCTCTCGGCCGTGTCCGAACCGGCGTCCACGCATGGGCTGTCCGAACCCTGCCCGGCCGCCGTCTGGCTCAGATAGTAGTTGTGGTCCATGCCGGCCACGAACTGCGGGTCGGCCGTGATGTTGCCGTCCGAGCCGGCGAAATCGCCGTCGCCGATGTCCGTGTAGCTGACGGCGTAACCGGCCGGGTCGCCGGCAATGTCGTCGCCGTTGCCATAGACGATCGTGTCCCGCATGGTGATCCGACCCGAGCCCGAGCCCCAGCGCGCGACGCCGTAGCTGCCGTTGTCGGCGACGGTGCAGTTGGCGAGCTCGACGTCCGTGCTCGCGCCGTTCTGCCACAGCCCACTCACCGTGTGGCCGGTCACGAGGCAGTTGTCCAGCACGAGCAACCCGCCGCCGTCGGCGCCGCAGCCGCTCTTGCTCGCCGTGATCACGCACCGGCGCAGCGTCAAGGTCGTGTTGGTTGTCCTGACCGCGTTGTAGTCGGGCCCCGAGATGATCGTGAATCCTTCGATTACCGCGTTGGCCGCGCCGTTGGCGTAGACGGCCTCGTCGGTGTTCAGCGTGTCGATGATCGTCAGCGGCGCGGCCGGACTGGTCAGGTGGGTGCCGGTGACGAGCTCAAGGCCTTCGTTGTATATGCCGGGCAGCACGTGCACGAACGCGCCCATCGGCGCGTTGTCGATACCGTCCTGGATCGTCTGGTACGGATGCTCCGGCGTGCCATCCCATGGCCCGCCTACGTTGGCGCCGTCGACGTATATGTACAGGGGCCACACGAGCTGCAGCGTCGCGTAATCCGTTTCGCCGGGAGAGATGACCAAAGGTGGATCGGGTGACGGCACCACGCAGTAGTTGCCGTCGCCGTCGAGGTCGTGGACGAAATCTGCGCTGGTCACTGTCCCGTCCAACGACGTCGTGTAGGCGACAAACACCTTGGCAAACACCGGCGTCGGAACGCCTTCCTCGATGAGGTCCGTGCCGTCGGTCAGATCGACGGCCACACGCTTGGCATCCGTGAGGGGTACGTCGATGCCCCCGTGGCGGGAGATGGGCACGGGGCCGGTGAAATCGGGCGAGCTCGTCGAACCGATGCCGCCGCTGTAGAGCACGCGCGCGCGGAGCTCGTGGTTGATGCCGGTGACGGCGTAGAAGGTGGGCACGTAATCGGGCCGGTCGTCATTGTAGTAGACGCTCGGCCCGAAGTCCCAATCGAGGAACATCTGGTAGGCGACCCAGAAGAAGCCCTTGGAGCCGGAGCCCGTGCTGTTGTACCAGCCCCAGCCAGGGCCCCAGCTGTTAGCCACCAGGAATGCGCCGTAGTGGGTCTGGCCGTCACGGTGGTCCACGTAGCTCTTGTTGTCGTCGTAGCCGATGATGGCGACCCCGTGGCTGCCGTCGCTGCTGCCGCTTTGGGCATAGTAGACGCGGTTGTCGATACCCGTTGTGTCATTCGGGTATTGGTAGAAGTTGGTATACACCGGGAAGCTCGTCGCCACGACGTTGCCATTCGCCAGATGCTGCTTGATGGCATCGAGGCCTTCTTCCGTGCCGCCGCTGATCGTGTGGCCCGTCTGCATGCGCCAGTTGAGCGCTTCGATCCAGGCCGCCTCGGTTGGCCACGACAGGTAGTCAGCGTCATTGTATGGCTTCGTTGACCAACTGCAGCAGCCGATGTCGTTGAGGCGCGTCACGGCGTAGGATGTGCTCGCGCCGTTGTCACGTCCGTTGTTGATGAGGGGGTACATGAAGCCGGGGCTGAGAATGTAGTCGTTGTTGCCGCCGGAGACGTCGACGCCTGCGTCGCGCGCTTGCGTGTACGTGCCGTAGTAGTAGCAGGCCGCCCAGCACGAGCAGGAGCCTTGAGCAGCCTGGTCCCGAATCGGCGGGAAGTACTCCAGCAAGCTGTTGTCCACGGCCGACGGCATAGGAGCCGGCTGCGGCTGTGCATCCTGGGTCGAGGCAGTCCGCACCTGCGAGACCTCCACCAGCGCCCGCGCCATAGACAGCGCGTTCGGCTCAACAGCCGTCACTTCGACCACGTGTTCGTCCAGGTAGGCTTGTTCCTCCGGCGTCGGCGGGCGATCTCCCAGCCGGAACGGCTGCGCCGGAGCATTGCCGGCGGCAACGAGAAGAGCGGTGAGAACGAGCACGATCTGAAGCAAAGACAGCGGTGGGCGAATGGCGAGGCGGTGCGGAACGGCCATTGAATCCCTTCCTGCTGCGGTCCGATCCTATACTAGCGCCGAGTTGAGGCCGAGCAAGATACAGGCCTGCTCCGTAGCCGTCAGCAGCGAGAACACGGCGCGGCCCCCCGGGCTCCACATCCAATGATACCCCAGGTTTGTGCACCGGTCAAGAGGGAGAAGCGGCGTTCATCAGATGCACAACCTCTTGCGCGGTGTCGCACAAATATGCTTCTCTTGCGTGGGAACGCGCACGGGCTCCTGACCGGCACCTCCAGCAACCAGGCCGAGGCCGATGTGAGCTGCCAGATGGACAATCATGGATGATAGCGCTCTAACAGACGAGGCCCTCGTCGACGCCGCCAACGGCGGCGACGCGTCGGCCTTCGAGACGGCGTTCGACGCCCTTTACTATCGCTATCGTGACTGGGTTGTTCGGCTTGCTTACCGCTTCACGGGCGATCGTGACGACGCGCTCGACGTGCTCCAGGAGACGTTTACCTACCTCGCCAAGAAATTCCCCGGCTTTCGGCTGCGAGCCAAGATGACGACGTTCCTGTATCCGGTCGTCAAGCACACGGCCATCCGCATCGCGCGCAACCGCCGCCGGTATCTCTCCGATCGGGAAGTCCCACAGGAAGCCGCCGCACCAGGCACGCAACCACACAGCTCACGCGAAGAGCTTGCTGCCGCGCTCCGCACGTTGCCGGAGAAGCAACGCGAGGTCCTTCTGCTCCGCTTCGTCGATGGCATGAGCCTCAACGAGATCGCCCAGACGCTGCGCATCAAGCTCGGCACGGTGAAATCGCGCCTGCACAACGCGCTCAACACCCTGCGAAACGACGGCCGCACGCGGCGATACTTCGGCCTGTAGCCGCCTGCGACCGTGAGGCCCGCTCGCGCAACAACCTTGTTTCACGCGTCAGCGTTGTAGGGCGGGCGCCCCTGCGCCCGCCGAAGCCGCGAAGCGGCGCCACGAAGCTTGTGAATGCCCGTATCTCCTGCGCCGTTGGCACGGCGGCGGGCGCAGGGGCGCCCGCCCTACATCCGGGTATCGCGGCGCTATGGACAAAAGAGCACGCGCGCGCAGATCGAATGAACCTTCTGGCGTGCTTGCGTTCTTAATCGTGTGGAGATCGACACATGTTCCGTTCGAAGCGACAGAGAAAGCCACAGGACGAGCTGGAAGCGCCGGAAGCGCTGCGCGACCAGCTTGCCGCCCTCTACGGGGGCAAGGTCGAGGTGCCGCCCGAGGTCGATCGCGCCATCCTGACGGCTGCCCGCGCGCACATCCGGTCCCTGCGGCGGGCCGAACGTCGTTGGCCGCGCCTGGTCTTGCGCTGGGTACCGGCCGGTGCCGCAGCAGCAGTGGCCGCGATCATGGTGCTGCTCTTTCTGGTCCCGGCGCTGCAGCCCGCACGTGAACGCGCCGAGCACGCGGCTGCTCCAAAGCTCGCTCCTGTGCGCGAGGACATCGACGAGAGCGGCGAGGTCGACATCCTCGACGCGTTCGCCCTGGCGCGCCGCATCGAGTCGAACAACGAGCTCCGGGATGACTGGGATATGAACGGTGACGGCACGGTCAACGGCGCGGACGTTGACCAGGTCGCGCTCGCCGCCGTCAACCTCGAGAGGAGCACGCTCCAATGAAAGCCGTGCACGCACTTCTCGCCGTCGGCTTGCTGCTCGCGATGAACGCCTATCCGCAGCAGGCCGAGCGCGTCCGATTCGAGGCGGTTGACATCGTCCTCGATTCGGGCGATCTCCCGTTAGCGGCCTATCAGTTCGAGTTTGCCGCCGAGACCGGACAGATCACCATCGTCGGCATCGAGGGAGGTGATCACGCCGCGTTCAAGGAACCGCCGTACTACGATCCCGCCGCGCTTCGGAACAACAAGGTGATCATCGCCGCCTTCAGCACCGCCAAGGACTTGCCGAGCGGCAGAACGCGGGTCGCACGAATCCACGTCCAGGTTGCCGGTGACGTCGAACCCGAGTACGCCGTCGTCCTGAAAGTCGCCGCCTCACCCGACGGCGAACGTATCCCAGCGACGGCGACCGCGCTGAGAGGAGAGAACCGATGAAGAAGCGATTCAAGATCATCCTCATTATCGTGCTCGTCCTCATCGCGGCGGGCGTCATCTGGGCGCTCCTGACACCCAGCCTGCAGCGCGCCCGGGAATCGCGCAGGTTGGACCAGGCCAAGGACTCCTACAGCTCGCTGGGAGGTCACCCGTCCGAAGAGGCGGATGAGTCGCCGGGACCGCGTACGATGAGCACCTTCGCAACCGATCCTGATGAGGTGGACTCCGGATCCCCTGTTGTCGCGCCGGGTCTCCGTCCGCGCAGGGAGGTGTTTCTCACAGGATACTGGCAGCCAACCAACGGCGCGCCGTCTGACGAGCCGGCCCCACTTGCGCTGCCGGGCGAGGAGCTCTGGGTGATCGTCGAGCCGCCGGCCGAGGTGCAGGCCGAGGAAGAGGAAGCTCCCGGCAGCGGCGCGCTGATCGCCAAGCTGCCCGACGAGGAGAAGGAAGTCCCCGTCCCGCTCAAGCACACCGACGTTCGGGCGGCGATCAGCGGCTATGTCGCCATGACGGAGGTGACGCAGCAGTTCCACAATCCGTACTCCTCGAAGATCGAGGCGAAGTACGTCTTCCCGCTGCCGCACAACGCGGCCATCAACGAGTTCGTCATGACCGTCGGCGACCGGAAGATCCGCGGCATTATCCGCGAACGCAAGGAAGCCGAGCGCATCTACGAGGAAGCGCGCAGCCAGGGCTACGTCGCGTCGCTGCTCACGCAGGAGCGGCCCAACATCTTCACGCAGTCGGTCGCCAACATCGAGCCGGGCAAGCAGATCGACATCAACATCAAGTACTACCACACGCTCGCCTACGACGACGGCTGGTACCAGTACGTCTTCCCGATGGTCGTTGGCCCGCGCTTCAACCCGGCCGGCACCACGGACGGCGTCGGCGCCGTCGCCCGCGGCCAGCAGGGCATCTCGGGCCAGGCGACCGAGGTTCAGTACCTCAAGCCCGGCGAGCGCAGCGGCCATGACATCGGCCTCAGCGTGGCCATCGACGCCGGCGTCGCGATCGAGGATATCAAGTCCACCAACCACGTCGTGAAAACCGAGCACGGCTCGACGGGCAAGGCGACCGTCGCGCTCAG
>Ga0315545_1001690_pt1 | contig 21077 bp, 42 predicted proteins | sample SalMarSW160210MG_FD_203096 | JGI IMG/M metagenome (GOLD analysis project Ga0315545, IMG submission 203096) | Salt marsh sediment microbial communities from the Plum Island Ecosystem LTER, Massachusetts, United States - Salt Marsh Sediment SW1602-10 ...
GTAAATATGATCTTGATAGATTGCTTTTGGAATTAATCCACCAAGTCGCCGAACGAACGCGAGAAGAATGTCAGAAAATAGTGAATGGCGATTTGGCCGGCTTAGTTGCCACTCATCCTTATATGGTTATGCCCAATGTCATGGATGCCAAATGGGAAGATGAAGAAATAAGATGACAAAAGCTGAGAAAATGGCCGAGGAATGGTGGAATAAGGGCGCAGATGAATATGATCAAGCTCTGTTTAGTGATAGAGGCCGGGAAATGCTGAAAGAATTAATCCACCAAGTCGCCGAACGAACGCGAGAAGAATGTATAAAGGCTGGACATAAAGTATTTCTTGATGATTTCAAATCAAAAATTGAATCATGGGGTACGCTCCAAAAGGCTATTGCTAATGCCAAATGGGAAGATGAAGAAATAACTGGGAGGCCCCTGGAGTGACGCTACAGATTCCACTTTCCCTTTCCGGTATCTGCTCTCTCTGCTCTAGGGGCCCGTTTATCAAGGAGGCTGTGAAGTGAAGAGCATCGAGATTCCACAAGAGGACTTCAAGGCTATCGAGGATGCAGTAGGCGTGATAAAGAGCTTGGCCGTCGCACTGCCGCAATTATCAGCAGACGTTCAGGCCGGGCAGATCAAGGAGATAATCCTACAGACCTGCAAGATACAGCGGCATCTGGAGAACGGCACACTGCTGGACTACAGCGATATGGATGAAGCGGGGGTGAGATTATGAAATTATATATTCTATTTGGACAACGAAAACAAAGATATGAAGGTGAAATTGCGCCAGAAGCTCTTGAGATCATGGATGAATATTCTTTTGATGATAATAGTTCATGGATAGATGACAAACTCAAAGAATATCAGAGAACTAAAGAATTTGAATTTTTAAAAATTCTCGTTATTGAAATCAATCAGGAACAATTTGATAGATTGTTCTTCGAAAAAGAAATATTAAAAGGAAATATAATTTGATGTTAGATATCGTCTGCATTAACGGCCGCGAGTACGACGCAGAAGTCTTTGAGTATGACCATCACGGCTATCCTCTAGAATGGGCTGTATACAATGAGGCCGGCGAGGATATCACAGACACCTTCGCTGACTTAGAACAGCAGAAGGCCGCCGATCAACTCGTGTACACAAGAGAAGAGCGTCTAGCTGATGCGACGCTGGAAAGATATAAGGAGGAAGGATTGTGAATATAGAAGAAATAGAAAAGGAATTAAATCAATACCATGAAATACGTATCTGTTCGGCAAAAAAACTTATTTCCGAAGTGAAGCGGCTGCGGGAAGTTCTTGAAGTAGCACCAGATGTAACCGATCTTATTGACCGTGCCGAAGCCACCGAAGCACAACTTGCCGAGAAAGACCGGCAGATAGAAGGGCTGAAAAAAGCATTAAGGAAAATGATTTTTGCATTAAGAAATCAAGTACAACTCGCTCGGCAATGTGGTGGTGATATTGCGATATGGGAAGGCAATGCTAGAGCATGGGATATAGCCCGCCAAGCCCTTGCCGAGAAAGGAGCCGCCGATGGACGCTGAACAAGAAACGAAACGATGGAGGATTCGCTTTCGTTACATAACACCATACGATTATACAACTCCATTATTTCATATACCAATTGAATCAACAATTATAGAAGCCGAAACTGCGGAACAAGCATGGAAACAATTTATCAATTCTACTCATGCAAGCTCATTATCTCGGTATCAGAAAGAGTCTATTGAGGAGGAATGATGGATGCTGAACGACAGGAAGAAGAGAGAAAATGGAAAGGTCTTTATATATGTTCTGAATGTGGATATATTGCCCGGTTCAAAGAAGAAATCCATTGTTGGAAAGGCACACCTTATGGCTATTGCAGAGGACTGATGTTGCCATATGAAAGGCGCAATATATCAGAGATTGCCCTGAAAAAAGCCCGCGAGGAGGCAGAAGCCGACAAGGCCAGGCTGATAGAGGCACTGAAAGATTGCATCACACGTATGAATCGAGCGCGGAAGATATTAGTTAATGACCAATTAGATGCGGCAGAATGGATGATGCTCGATACAAAGCAAATAGTTAATACATTAACCGAAATAAAACGCAAGGAGAAAATGACATGAATGATAAATCGCTATCAGAATATACCAAAGAAGAAATCGCAACTCTCCAAAGAAGGATGGAGGAGGGTGAAGCTGAATTGTACTATGCTTGGAAAAAAGGAAAAGAAATCGGTCACCGCGAAGGATTTCAGGAAGGTATGGAGAAGATACGGGATGCATTAATATCAGAATGGGAGAATGATGGGACTCGATGCGGCATTATAATTCTCATTGCTGAAAAACTTCTCGCCGAGCACAAAGAGAAAGCGACATGAGCGATAAACCCTTAGACCCACAAGTAGACCTTACTGACGCCCCGGAAGTAAATACATGGCAAAGAGGATTTTATGAAGGACTAGAAGAAGGAGAGAAGAAAGGGCGGCGGGAAGGTATACGAGAAGCAATTGATACAATAAAAGGTTTTTATATCGGTAACGCGATGATACAAGTTTTAGAGAAGGTAAAAGATAAACTCCTGGAGCAAATCAATGGCAAATGAGAATGAGAAGAAAGTGGTAGCAACAAAGAAAGAATCCATGCCTGCACAGGTTGTTAGATTTGCAAAAGAAAGAAAAGACATTCTTGATTTTGTCGGATCTCAATTACAAGAGAATATTGATTATGGATTCCCATATGAAGGTAGCGGGAAAAAAAGTCTGCTGAAACCAGGCGCAGAGAAATTCTGCAACTTGATGCAACTTGAGCCTGTGTTTGTGGCCGATCTTGATTCTTGGCAAATGCTCGGTGCCAAAGAAGGTATGGTTATACTTATCTGTTTTCTTCTAACTGCTGACAGGAAAGAACAGGCCCTATCGCAACTCAAAGAGCTAGGCCATGATTTCAAACTTGATATCTATCGAAACGTGGCTAAAGCCGAGGGGCGCGGTGCTGGTTCGATAGATGAAAAGAAAACCATGAATCCTAATAACTTAATCAAGATAGTGGAAAAACGAGCTCTAGTTGATGGCGTTTTGCGACTAGCTGGATTAAGTGAAATCTTTACACAAGATGGAGAAGAGCAAAGCGGAAACGGACAGAAAGAAAACGGAGAAGAAGTAAAACCATCTAATTGGTTAATCTGTCCTGAATGCAACAAGAAGAGTATTGACAGAAGCAAATTCAAAAAGGGTTGGTATTGTTATCCGCGACAGGGTGGTTGCGGCAAGAACTTCGGCCCAGATGAACCACGTATTACTGAACAGCTCAATAACCAAGAACAAAAAAATCCAGACAAGCTTCCTCAAGCTGATGATAAAACAGAGCAAGGAGATCTTGGATATTGATGGACAAGCTGATTTTGCCGAACGCCTATTATGTCTATTCTGATATCTCCAAGCAGGTGATGCTTGAGCCGCAACAGGACTTTCAGGCAGCCTACTATTTCTTCGATCGCCTTACAGTCAAGAAGATATTCCAGGTACGGGCGATAATCAGTAAGCCAAGAAAGGCGCGGACGACAGGTGAGAAGTCACAGAATCATCATCTAAACGGCCATGTCCAGCAGATAGCCCGGGAAACCGGCAACAGTTTTGATGTGGTGAAAGCCTATATCAAGCGGGAGGCGGTAGGCCAGGGATATCCATTCGAGACTCTACCATCTGGAGATATCATGCCTATAAGCGAAGCGGATACGGATACTTCGGCATGCGCCATAGCAATAGATACAGCACATCGTATTGCGGCCGAGTGGGGAATTAATTTAATAGAGGAGGAAAAATTATAATGAATGCAAGATTGTTTCGTGAATTAGAAAAAGCAATCAATAGTTGGATGACACAAAATTGTGAAGAAGATGATTGGCTTGATGTATATATTGGTATTTTGACCGTAAATAAAATGACTTCTGCCGCAGCTGCTGTTCTTGATGGAATTGAAGAAGCTCAGCAATATTATGAGGCCAATCATTGATAAAAAACATTGAATTAATTGAAGGTGATTGGGGGAATGAAGATTAGTAGCGCCAGAGTCAAGAAATATGCTATTGATTTCCCAATAGAAATAACTCGTTTTGGTTTTATTTATGGGCCGGCACATGTTGAAAGAATATTTGATGATAAAAAATATGGTGTCTTTATTGCCGTGATTACAAATAGAGAACATTTGGAAATAAGAATAACTCCTGGCGGAAAAATAAGCATATATAGTCATGAAAACAGCAAGTGCCAGAGCTAAGGGTAAATCTTTCGAACGCGAAGTAGCTGCCGAGATAGAACGCCGTCTCGGTGGCCGTGCCTGGCGTACTCCTACTTCCGGCGCGATGTGGTGGAATAAGACAGACGTTACATGCCGCGATAATATCATGCGGCGATTCCATATAGAAGCAAAGAGACAAGAGAAATGGTCACTAGAGACTTGGTATAATCAGGCTTTGCGCGGCGCACAGGGCGGGCAGATCCCCATAGTAGTAGCCCGCCGCAGTCGGGATAAGACTATGGTATATATGACCTTTGATGATTTCTTGACAGTAATGGAGTTATGGCAGAAATGCGAGGAGGAGAAATGAAATTGTATCGACCGGCCAATGGGACAGAAGGTGATTTATTCATGGAACATTTTTGTTATCGCTGCGTCTATGAGGATGAAAACAATGGCTGCCCGATTAGGATGCTGACTTTTATAACGGAGAAAGAGGAAGAAAATTATCCTAATCAGTGGCGATATGATGAAAATGACAAACCGAGATGCATAGCTTTTACACAAAGGCTAAGTGATTTATGAAACCTAGCGGAGCTGTGAGCGTATGCTCCATCGAGGGTAAAGCCCGAGCATGCCGGGAATAGTCGGTTGGTGATTATAGGGTAATGTAGTAGATGCCTTCGGGGCAGCGCCGCTTATTTAGGAGGAGAAAGATGGAAGATGAAAGGATTCTGCAAGTTTTAAGGGATATGGCAATTCAAAGAGCAATAGGAGAATTAGAGGCAGCACAATATACATATTATTCAGGTACCAAGGAAAAAACCGAAGAAATGGAAATACTCAAAGACATAATCAAGGAGTTAAAAGATAACTTTGGATAATAACCCCTGGCGGCGTGGCTGAGGGTTAAGGCATATGGTAAGCGATTTGCCTGATGTAGCTGAGACAGGCGACCCCCGCTCCATAGTCGGGATAGCAACCCGCGTGTGCTCATATCACACCGCAGCCGAAATATTTTAGGAGGATAAATGTTTAGCAAAAAGGAATGTATTATAGAAAACGGACAGTTCTCCTACATTCTTCATGTTGATGGACATGGAATATCATTTCAGGGAGCATATGCAGCCGATTACTTTAGGCAACACTATCAAAAATTAGGATATAAAGTACTAGAGATAAAAACATTCAAAACGGCGGCAGAAATGGATATTAATCCTTGGTAAAGAAATGAAAGGAAGCCAGCGTGGCCCAGGCTATAGGGAATGAATTCTGGAGAAGGTTAGGAATGAGGACAAGAGTAGTGAGCCTTCGCCGCTTGTCCTGCAGGAATCGCCGACTTGCCGCTGGCTTTATATGGGAGCGTAGCGCATAGCGTATGGCGCAAACGACTAATGCCGGTGGCCCAGGCTGGGATTCTGCGGAAGACGGAACCGGCTTAACAAAACGCTGCGCGGGGGAAGTCACCGTGACATGCAAGGGCGTCTCCTTGCCGCTCCCAATAGCTGGTAATCCCTCCTTGTGAGGTAATCCAGCATGGTTTATCAGTCTAGCCCGTTGGTAGCCTGTCATACTGGCGGGTGCGACGAACAGAGAGGATCTGTTGTGCTTCTATTGGCAAGCGTTACACGGTCTCGAAAGCCTTACCCGCCGGGGCAGGACGGCGGGGATTATTAGGAGGAAAAATGGAAATATGTATTTTAGTATTAATTTCTTTTGTAGGTTTTATAGCTTGGTTTACGATTCCTCATATTGTCTATCATTTTGACAAACACTGCCCGAATTGTAAAAGCTGGAATACAGAATTGACCGATATTAATCGATTCGGTAGAGGCGGACAATATTCGCGGCGGCATCATCAATGCTTAGATTGCGGATATTGTTGGGAAAAACATGGATTTGCATGTTTCTGAATTAGCTTAGTGAAACGGCGGGGATTATTAGGATATGATAGCAGCTTTATTTGTTGAGACAAATGGTGTGTATTTCGGGATTCCGGATGTAGATCCCTGGGATGAAAAGCGGGATGCGCGTCTCTACAACGGTCCCTTGCCGGTAGTCGCGCACCCTCCATGTGCCCGCTGGGGTCGTTATTGGTTTGGTGGACCGAGCGCAAAAGTCAAGCGCAAGCTCGGCGATGATGGCGGCTGTTTCGCGGCTGCCCTGGAAGCTGTGCGCAAATGGGGTGGAATCCTGGAGCACCCGGAGGCGAGTAAAGCATGGCCGGCTTTCGGCATTCCGACACCGCCGAGAAACGGTGGCTGGATCGCTTGCCTTGACGGCGGCTATACCTGCTGCGTTGAACAAGGACATTACGGGCATCGGGCACGGAAAGCGACGTGGCTTTATGTCTACGGATTTAAACCGCCGTCCCTGATATGGGGACCTTCTTCAAAACGTGAAAGGCTGGATGAAGGTTTTCATTCAACAGAAGAACGTCGTCGGGCCGTAAGGACAGGCATTTGCCAAAGATTGTCGGATAAACAGCGGAAAGCAACACCTATTGCCTTTCGTGATTTGCTTCTGGATATGGCAAGAAGCATTAAGGATATTTGATAGTGCCCGCCCCCCGGTGTAGCAGCACTGGAGAGCGGGCGGGGTCAAGCGGCCTAGTAGGCTCGCTCTGCAACAATCAGCCTACCAGACCGCCGGCCCCAGTTCAACTAAACGGATGTAGGGGAGGCAGAAGATGACTGAAGATTTCTAGAATAATCTTAAATAATTATGGCGTAAAAATAAAAAACTTTTAAGGAGAAAAAAATGAAAGATGAAAAAATTGAAGAAAAATTTAGAAAATTTGGATTAGAGTTTTCATATCTTGATAGCATCAAATTGTCGGAAATAGATATTGAAAAATCACTTCACAACCAGGCTAGAATTGCAGAGCCAATAAATAAAGATCGTCTTCAGATCTTTATAACGTTACTTCCTCATAATGAATTTCCACCAATTATAGTGATTAAGAATTCAAATAAATATAATGTAGGAGATGGTAATCATCGTGTAGTTGGTGCTCGTGATTTAAATTGGACTGAATATCCATATGGAGCCTATGTTATTAAAGGAACTGATATTCAGATTGAGAAATTCATAAATTTAGCTAATGCTGATCATGGTTTGCCAATAGATTTAGAAGAAAGAATTGCAAAAGCCGTGTACATGGTTACAAAATATGGAATGACAGAAAAAGATGCGGCTCTTTTATTTGGAGCTCCAGAACATCGTGTTAGTGGTAGAGTTGTTGCTCAAAGAGTAACTGAGCGAGCTAATGAATTAGGAATTGAAAATATTGACATTCTTTCCAATACAGCGAAACAAGCACTTTTTAGATTAAAGCCAGCTACATTATTTATTAAAACAACAAATGTTGCAATTGAAAGAAAAATGCCTTTTGTAGATCTCCAAAATCTAACTAGAAAGATTGAAAATGCTCCATCTGAAGAAGTTGCTTTGAGAATTATTGAAGATGAAAAAGATACAGCTAAAAAAATAAAAGCTAATACACTTTCTAATAAGACAAAAGCAATACCTATGTTTAGAAAAATAGAGAGAATACATCGTGCGGCAAATAATACATTTATTCCAAACAATATGCGTTTGCTTTCTGGAAAATTGGTAAAAAAAGCATATGAAAAATTAGATGAAATAATAGATTTAATAGAGATATGTAAGGCGGCAAGATGACTCCTCTCAAATATTTAAATCATGCTTATGAGTTAATAAAAAAAGAAGGTTCAGTTAATCGTCAATTTCTAATTGCATATGTAGCAAATAGAATAGATCCAGCACAAGCATTTAGGAAAAGAGAATATAAAAAGAAATACAAGAGAAAAAAATATGATAAATTTTCTTATCAAAAGAATATTTCTTTGGAAAGAGCAATTCAAATAGGCCAACGAATGCTTGCTTATCAATCCATAATAGCTGCACTAAAAAATGGTAGTCTTATAATAACTGCTGAAAATAAAATAGATATGTCTGAAAAAATCAAAATTAGAATGAATAGATGAAATCCGATATCTGGATGCCCATATACATAGGAGATTACTTGCGGGACACTATGAGTCTATCGACGATAGAGCACGGCTGCTATCTGCTGCTGCTCATGCACTACTGGACCGAAAAGCGCCTGACTGACAATATCGATGAACTTCTCGCCACGGCCCGCCTCCCTGTGGAGAGTAGGAGTACATTAGAGAAGATTCTCAATCGCTATTTTCAGCATGAAGGTGACTGTTTCCGGCAGAAGCGCATTGAGGCAGAGATAGAACGAACGGCCAGATTACGCGATAGAAATATTAAGAATGGTCGTAGGGGAGGGCGGCCGCGAAAGACGCCGACCAAAAACCCAAACGAAACCCAAAAAAAAGGTAATCCACAGTCACAATCACAGTCAAAATCAAAACCAGAAAAAGAAGAAGATATCGCCGCCAAAAAGGCGGCAGGCACCGCCGCCAAACAAGCCGAAATTGGAAGCCAGGCCAAGCGATGCCTTGACTACTACTTCCAGAAGCACGTTGAAGAGCGTGGCTTCGAGCCGATGATAGACGGCGGCCGCGATATGGCGATATTCAAGCGTCTGCTGAAATTTTACACCGGGGATGCCATACGGGAGATAACGGACTTTTTCTTCGCCTATAAGAAGCGTAGCAAGTTTACCACGCGGGCGCTATATAACAGTTTCGATACGCTCTACGGCGTGTTGAAAGACAAAAAAGACGGGAAGCGGTGATGGCGCAGAAAGAGGCAATAGGCAAGAAGAAGAGCAAAGGCGATCTGGTCTGCTCCGTCTGCGGTTGCCACATGTGGTTGTGGGATGAAGGACGGCATCGCTGGAATGGCGAATATCACTTCCAGGACTGTTCTACCGTACCTGGCGGCGGCGAGCTCTTTGTACGCAACCTTGAGGAAAAGGCCAAGTGGGAAGAAGAGTCGTTCGTGCCACGGGAAAAAGGATTGCTGATACTGCGCGCCATTAAGTCTCTTATGGTTATGCCAAAAGGGAAAGATGGGAAACCGACAAAGGAATTCTTGCAGCGCAAAGAAGCGATACAAGAAGAGATAGATAAACTGGCGTTGCCGAATGCAAGCGAGGTCAAGGAATGAATTGGATTTCTGTTAAAAACAAACTACCAGAAGAAAACCAATATTGTCTTTGTTATTGTACAAATAGACCGGCCATGCCCTATTTAATACAAAGATCATGGGGCATAGAAATGCCGAATGGTTTTTGGGATCAATATATTACTCATTATATTTTATTGAAACCACCAGAGGTCAAGGAATGATGGACAGACTGGAAGAGATAGAAAGTCGGGATAGAACTGAACTCGCGCAATTCTCCATGCATTGGGCGGAACGTGTAACTTGGCTCATTGCCGAAGTGAAAAGGCAGCGGAAAGAAGCTGATGTAACGTTTGTTAATGCTGCTCATGATGCAGTAGCTAAACTTGAAGTCGCTGAAGCGCAGCTTGTCGAGAAAGACCGGCAGATAAGGGAACTGCTCGATGCTAAGGATTGTTCGAACTGTCCGAATCAAGGATGGTGGCAAGGCGTAAACCGAAACACAGGCGAACCTGAACAAGTGCAATGTGAATATTGCTATACCGACCCAAACTCTGTATTCAACGTCAGAAATAGAATCCGCCAAGCCCTTGCCGAGAAAGGAGCCGCCGATGGACGCTGAACGACAACTCTTTGAATTAGCTGTGGATTACTCAGATCAATACATCGAAGAATGGCAAAAAGAGGGAAATGCATACTGGCGAAAAATACGAACAATAGTCGAAAAGGCATTCAAAGATGGATACAGAATGGCAAAAAAGAGGTTAAGGATGGATGCTGAACGACAGGAAGTGGTGAGAAGGCCCTTCTCAGATATGACATGTATAAAATGCGGTAAAAGATATGGAGCTGAGCCGCGTCTTTGCTGGCATTGTCTCAAAGCAGAAGCCCGCGAGGAGGCAGAAACCGACAAGGCCAGGCTGATAGAGGCACTAAATTGGATTACAGATAGATATAAAAAATCTCTGTCTGGAAAAGCTGTGCGTGATGCTGATGAAGTTATCATACATAGCGAAAATCTATTGGCCGAAATGGAGCGCAAGGAGAAAGCAACATGAGCAAAGCAGAAAAATCATTCCGTTTGCCAGATCAGACAGCGACGACCGATATAAAGAAGATGATAAAGGCGTGGCATGATTTAAGTCGGCCAATAGAAGAGCTTACTGGGCTACGGTTACTTGGCTTTGATCCTGGGTTGCTGCTGACAGGCAATAACACATCCTTCGACTGCCCGCTTTGGTTGGCAGAGGCCTTTAATTCTGGCATAGAGAAAGTCCGCCGCGACGTATTCCGGGAAGGCGTGGATGCTTTACGGTATGGCTTTATTAAAGAATGGGGACTAATAGAGGGACAGGTATATATGATGATATCCCAAATCGCGGACAAACTTCTCGCCGAACACCGGGAAGAAGATGCCGATGATGACTTTCCAGCTTTAGAATATCAAACAGAAGGCTATGATCCTGATGCGTAGACCTGACGCTTGCCCTGAATGGCTGAGGATACTCAATTTACAGCCGCATCCCGGACCTGAGCATAAGTCTCAGCCCTTACGATGGGATGTGGCAGAAATCCGGTCCCTGCTGGCGATGCGTGAGGACGGAGACAGCTTCGCGGAGATAGCCCGGGCCCTAGGGCGCACCATGCGGAGCTGCGAGAATAAGTATCTGAAGATACAGGAGGGGAACTATGAAGCTTAACGTTTTCGTGATTTTCGTAGCGGTTCTGGCGTTGCTGATATTCGGCATCGCCGCCGAGAGGAAGGATGCCATCCGGGAACAGTACGAGCAGCGCCTTGAGGCCGAAACAAAGAGGTTCAGGACTGCCGAGCAGGTAGCCACCCTGCAGGAACAGCTCAGGGGACCGCCCTACGTGCAGCCCCTGGATCAGGCCTGGATATCATCGGGAGTCGGCTATCGGCTGGATCCGATGGGCGGCGGTACAGAGGCCCTGCATAGGGGCGTGGACCTGGTAGGGCCAATCGGCGCACCGGTCAAGGCAATCATGGATGGCGTAGTAGTCGAGCACTGGCCGGCGCCTGATGGCTACTGGCATGGGCATCCGGTATTCGGTGGATTGGTTGTTATTGATCACGGTGGTTTCTTTGTCATGTATGGACACCTAAAATCATCAACCGTGCATCAGGATCAGCGTGTGGTGGCCGGCCAGATAATCGGTGAGTTAGGGGATACGGGAATCTGTACAGGGCCACATCTGCATTTCGAGATTGTGGTAGATCCATTTCGATATCTGGAGGGTAGATGATACAGCAAGAGGTTTTGCCCGAAATAAGCGAACAGTATATTATCGATGTACTTGCGAGTAAACATACTCAGGATTTGTTTGTGCCGCATTGTAAAGTGGGACCATCCTATGGTTTCTCAAATATAAGTTACTGTGCTTGTGGTCGTATTCATCGCAATAGTAATCTTTTGATTCTTGATGCTTGGGTAATGCCTTATTCTTGGGTAAAACCTATTATTGGTTATGAAATCAAAGTCAGTCGCCAGGATTTTAAACGAGATAAAAAATGGGCACGTTATCTTGAGTTCTGCAATTTGTTTTATTTCGTTGTTCCTTGGGGCTTGATTGATGTAAAAGAGATTCCAGAAGAAGCAGGTCTTGTTTATCTAACAAAAAGCCAAACATCTCTTCGTTATATCAAGCGACCACCAATTCGTTGGTGGCACCAGATTCCACCGAGCATTTTTCAATATGTGCTCATGTGGCGAAAAAATGAATTGAAAGAGAAATCATAATTGCTTTCTGGTCTGGAAGGGTAATGACCGAAACTGAAATTCAAGCACAGAGGAAGAAAAAAATGAGAGAGATTAAATTTCGGGCATGGATAAATAATAAAATGGTTACTGGAGATCTTGCTGAGACTCATATTAGTCTGCGCGGATTAAAGCAATATGATAATTATATTCTTATGCAATATACCGGCTTGAAAGATAAAAATGGCAAAGAGATTTATGAGGGAGATATTGTTAGAGTAAGTGCGAGCGGCTGGCATGATGAGCCAGATGGAAAAATAGAAATTGCACATTGGTGTGTATGTGGATTTGGATTTTGCAACGCTGATGAGAATTATAAAGAATCGCATATTTGTCATGGTTGGACTAGCGGAAATGATTTAGAAATTATTGGCAATATTTATGAAAACCCAGAATATCTAGAAGATAAATGACTGAAACTATAATCCAAGCAGAGATTCTATCCTATCTAAAAGACCGTGGTATTCTAGCCACACGTAATCAATCGGGCCATGTGCAAGTAGGACACAACTGGGTCAACCTTGGTGCTGCCGGATGGCCGGATATTATAGGATGTTTACCCGGCGGGCGATTTCTAGGTATTGAGGTAAAGCGGCCTGGAGAGAAGTTAAGCGATAAACAAAAGGAAATCTGTTGGCAGCTTTTCGTAATCGGCGCACAAATAATTACAGCAACATGCGTAGAAGATGTGGAGAAAGGATTAAATGAATAGCCCCGCCACAATCGCCGACATAAGCTGGGATCAATATGTCTGCGGCAGCATTTATACACGGCTGGTAATGCAGAAGATTAGATTTGGGAATAAAAAGAGAAGGGAGGTGATGCCCGTGAATTTAGGGGAATCTATCAAAGAGCGCCTAAAAAAATCTGGGCTAGTGGGTGGTAGGGCGGGTGAAGAATGAGAGGAGAAAGCGACATGAGCGAAAAAGAAATAGGACACATAGGATATTCCCCAGATTTTGTTGGGAAAGCTATGCTGGGTGATGAAAAAAAAGTAATCAATCTCGAAAAGATTCGTCAGCAAGCCCGCCGCGACGGATTCCTAGAGGGCGTGGAGAAAGTACGAAAGTGGATACGCAATGAAAGCATGCCCGGTATTTCGGATGATACAGCTTTAATCAATCGTGAAAAATTTGAACAAGCTATTATTAAATTCCTCACTGAACACCGAGAAGATGAAAACAAATCAACTCTTGACAAACTCCCGCAATAGGTTTTACTTGCGCGACATATGGAGGTAGAAAGATGAAAGAGAAATGGCCCTGGCAAAAATGGGTAGGCAAGTTTATGCTTGCCGCGGTTGCCATTGTAGGAGCAGCGCTAAATGTTTTTGAAGTAACGGAAATCCCATGGCTTATTATCATTATGGCCGCTGGCACTCAAGTAGCACAATGGCTCATCGCGCTGGTGCCGAAGTCACCATGGTCAGTAGTAGTCGGCAAACTACTGTTGCTGATTGAATCCGTAGTGACTGGCGTTCTTTCGGCTGCCGGCATGGATGTACAGATATGGTCTGTACTCGCACCGATGATTCAAGGACTTGCTCAATATTTCTTGAGCCTGATTCCAGTAGAAACTTAATATATGATGTCGGCCGAGAGACATCAAAAAAACATAACCATTTTTTGTTCATAACATGTCCCCCGTCCTCGGCCACCGGGGGATTAATTGCAGAGTACCATAGGAACTGGCCTGCTGATGAAGCGACAAATAAAAGAAAAACTCCGCATTGACATACGAGAAAAATATCGATCCTCGTTTTTCCAGAAATGGGAAGGTAGGGAATTAAACGCCCATCATCGATTTGTTAGTTTAAATGATGGATCGCTTATCATGTATTTTTCTCTTCCGGGGAAAAACAAGAAACAAGCAGACTTAGTAATACAGAGTAATGATGATGGGAAAACCTGGAATTATTATACAGATCTAACAACTTGGCCTCCAAGCAATCTCGGAATATTTAGGATTGGCAGGTATTCAATTGCCATAAAGGGATGGGAATCATTCTGGCAATCGTATGACTATGAAAGGACATGGGGACCGGAGCGTCCAATTCCTTCATCCGATAAACATTTTGTCGGCCTTGGTGTTCCTAACTGTTTCAGCGCAATCATGATTCAGAAAGGCACATATGCTGGCCGGATTGTGCTTGTGGCTGATCATTTCCTAGGCCAAGAGGGTCCGGACGCGCAGCTCATCGGATCAATCTATACAGATGATTTCGGAGATACCTGGCATAGTAGCCCGCTATTTTGGCCGCCCGATCCGTTGCCCAAGGGACCGGAAGGATTCGGCGAACCGGCTGTAGTGGAAATGCCTAGCGGATGGCTATGGATGGTTATGCGCACACTTTATGGCGAGCTCTGGCAAAGTATTTCCAGGGATGGCGGGGCTAGCTGGCGCACCCCCTCCCCCACTGGCCTCGCTTCTCCTATATCCAATTGTTACGCGAAGCGGGAACCGCAAACAGGGGCAACGGTGCTTTGCTGGAATCTCACAAAGCCGGGAATATCTACGGATTTCAGAGATAGAAGCAGCCTTTATCGCCCGCGTACAAATCTTGTCTTTTCAGTCAGCAAGGATAATTGCCGTACCTGGACATGCCCGGTAACTGTGGAAGAGAAGGGTGGGTTTTATCCTACGATTCACTTCACCGAAAAAAGCATGTTCCTCATGTATCAATCGACGCCGGATGAAACGAAATATGACTGGCATGAATTCGGCTTGACTCTTGTGTCTTATGATAGGCGAGAAGTTTTGGCTTTGCCGGCCTGGACACGAGAAACAATACAACCATTCATAGAAAAAGGATTGGTGGCGCATTGGTTGGCCTTGGCCTGTGATAAGGAGCCGAAAAAAACGATAAACTAACTCTCCGTGTTGAGAGTTCATATTAAACTGGGAGGTGAGCCGTGAAACGACTCATAATGTGCTTGGTAATGCTTGTTATTGCAGCAGGCATTTCGTTCTCGCTGGATATCTACGGATCTTCGGCGATCACTGGCTATGGAAATGCAGATTCCAAAACATTTGAGGGAGACCAAGAGATCAACATCGATCTTAATGCTCTCCACTTCGATGTGGATGGCGGGCTAGACTATGCGCTGCCCGGAAAGGAGTGGAGCTGGGACTATACCATCGGCGCTATCTATTCTGCATCCATTTTTCAATTCGGCGGGACTATCTCTGGAGACAATGAAGTAAAGCTCGGAGATATCACTACAACTGCTGATGCGATCTTTGGCGGATTCGGACTGAATGGATATCTAGAGTTATCCGCAGACAAGGCAAAGAATGTTTTTCGCGGTGTAGATGTTTCTGCAACCTGGGCTTGCGATTTCCTTGAGCTACGATTCGGCATGACGTATCTCGATGATCTGGCGTTTGAAGATGATGTGGGTTATGTGAATGCCCCGGCCGCCATGGAAGGAGTGGGGATGTATGGTATTGCGAAAGTTATTTATTAGTCTCCTACTTCTCCTTTCTGCCTTTCTGCTCTTCGCCGGCGGCGAAAGGGAAGATGTGATGAAGCTAACCTGGGTTGCCGGCGGGAAACCCCATGCCTTCCCGGAAGGTGTGGATCCTCAAGGCTTCCCCGGAGTGCAGGAAAAGGTAGCGGCCGATTTTGAGAATGCGCATCCAGGCGTGAAAGTGACTGTGCTCTATCGGGACGTGACACAGGGCAGCCTGACCGTAGACGCCATGATGGCCCGTGGCGAGCCGCCGGATGTCTGGCTTGATGCTCAGGGTTATTTTCTTAAGTACATGAATGATGACTATGCGCTTCGGCTAGATGAGTACGTCGATACGAGCATCTATTATGACTACATGGTGGAACCCTTCACAAAAAACGGCCACGTCTATGCGCTGCCTCAAAACAACGTAGCCGGCGGGTTTGCGATCAATCTGGATATGCTCAAACTCATTGGATATGACATGCCAGAGCAGCCCGACTGGACTACGGATGAATTCACGCGGCTCTCGAAACGATTACAGGCAGTGGGAATACCATCAACCATGATCTCCACTATGGACGGCATGCATTCATGGTTGTGGCCCTGGATATATGCCTTCGGCGGGGCGCTGTTCGAAAACCAGAATCACTCGAAAGTAACCATCAACACGCCGGAAGCAATCAAGGGCTTCGAATATATGAAGATGCTTGTTGATGAGGGATATGCCTATCCGTACCCGAACGAGCAGAGCCAGGATACTGCCGTCGAGCTATTCACTACAGGAAGGGTATTCTCTTCCATGATGCAGAATGGGCACGTGAATTACTGGCTGCCGCAGCAGGTGGCGCAAGGCGTAATTGAGAAGGAGTTCGAGGTTACGTTTGTCGAAGCGCCGCATGAGCCGGGACGCGAACACACTCCGACCTTCGGATACTTCACTGTGGCCGTAGCCCACAAGTCAGACAACGAAGAGCGCAACAAGATGGTGGCGGCCCTCGCCTATGAAACAGCTGTTGGCAAGGAATATATGTATGCTCTCTGCACCGTGGGCGGTGGATTCCCGACCATCAAGGGATTTGCGCCGGCGGACGGGAATGCAGCCAAGCCGATGTACAAGGCGATCGACCAGGTCAGAAGAAATGCTGGGCTGATGGACCTTGGAGCTCTGAGTCCGCTATCAGAAGAGCTGGATAGGCCGTGGAAACCGCTAGTTCAGGCTTTCATAGCTGGTGAGATTTCGGTACAGGATATGCTCAATCAGTACGAGGCGGAAGCAAAACAAATCCTTGCTAAATGAAAATAAGAGCCGTTTTACTAATGTTGGTGCCCGTAGTGATACTCTATTTGTATTCCTTTCTGGCACCTATGGCTTTAGTTGGACGGCTCGCTTTCTACAGCTCCGATTACGTCAAAAGTGAATTCGTGGGATTCCGGAATTTCGCGGATGCCTTCAGAGACAAATACTTTGTGAAGTCATTCGAAAATTCATTCTGGTTTATTTTGTTGATAGTTCCATTCAAGCTTGCACTATCTTATTCGGTGGCTTCTTTCCTGACCGGGTTCAGTAAAAAAATACAATCTGTCGGGCGTTTCCTGCTTTATGTACCAAGTCTTACATCCGGCCTTATTATGACGCTTATCTGGGCATGGTTCCTGCGCCGGGACGGACTGATAAATCAGTTTCTCATCCTGGCCGGCCTTCCGGCTGTTCCCTGGCTGGCCCTTTCCTGGACTGCCCGCTTTTCGGTTGCCATGATAATCATAGCTTCTGGTATCGGAATGGCGGTTATCATATTCTGCGCTTCTATGCTTTCGGTCCCGAAAGAGCTACATGATGCGGCCCTAGTAGATGGGGCGAGCGAGAAACAATACAAGCGCAACATTTTGCTCCCAATCATGGTGCCTACTATTCTGTTAGTAGTTTTGCTACAAATAGTAGGCGTCATGACCATGTGGGAAACAATCTATGTACTCACCGGGACTGGGGGGCCGGGAGGCTCTACCGCATCCCCTGTATATGATGTATTCCAGACGGCTTTCCGATTCGGCAAGCAAAGCTATGCGGCGGCCAAGGGGATAATCCTCATGTTTGTCATAGCCGGGATTCTGCTGGTAAAAAGGCAGATAGAAAAATTCGTGACGTGAAAACTATCAAACTCATAGTGAAACTGACGTTGCTTTTTTCCATTTGCGCCGTTTTTCTTTTCCCGGCTTGGTTGATGCTGATAAATAGCTTCACCCCAGCAAAGGCCTTTCTTAGAATGCCTCCAAAGCTTATTCCATATAAATTCACGTTGATAAATTACAAGCAAGCAATGTCTTTGCGATATCTACCGCAGTGGATTCTGAATTCAGCTATTGTAACTATTGTGATTATCTGCGCTGGGGTTTTGATAAACGGGGCCGCGGGTTATGTTTTTGCATTCGCTAAATTCAGATTCAAAAGCGTTTTGTTCGTTGCCCTGCTTTTGCCTATATTCGTTACTAGGTATACACTCTTGATTTCTCAATTCATCATAGTAGGCAAGCTGCATCTGAGCGGGATTCTGGCCGTGCTCTCCATGTCCATATTCTGGCCTACAGGAATCTATCTGTTTCGCAACTATTTTGGCACAATTCCTATAAGCCTGATTGAGAGTGCCCGCCTCGATGGCGCCAAGGAGTGGGTGATACTTTCAAGAATAGTGCTTCCTATATGCAAGCCGATTCTAGGAGCTTCGATTGTATTTCTTGGAATGGGCGCATTAGGCGACTTCATTTGGCAGATGCTTAACTTGCAGGAAATACAAACACGCACTTTTCTTGTAGGACTTATGCTGAGTGCAATAGACGTTTATGCAATCAAAAACATTGGTTATGAATTGACGGTTGGGACATTATTGTTTATCCCTTATCTTGTGATCTTTTCTTTTTCTAGTCGGTATTTTCTTGAGGGCCTAACTGGAGGAGCATTAAAAGAATGATACAACCGGTAGCGATTATCATTGCCCGTGGCGGAAGCCAAAGACTGAAGAGAAAAAATGTCTTACCTTTCTGTGGGCATCCCTTGGTGGAATGGTCAATCATGCAGGCTTGTTGCTCGCATTGTTTTACAAAAGAGGATATCTATCTTTCTACGGATGACGATGAAATAGCGCATATTGGTGATCTGCATGAAATAAATGTGATCAGGCGTCCAGTCTGGGAAAATCCGAATGCAATATCGGGCAATACCGTATATCGGCATGCAATCAACACAATAAGAGAAAAGAGGCATTTTGATGTTCATATAAATATAATGCCAACCTCCCCAATTCGTTTGCCAGAAGATTTAGATAACATCTTTTTACGATATCTTGAACTGAAAAAGCTTTATCCGGATTGCCGCGAAGTAGACTGGACAATACCGCAGCGCGAAATAGTAGCCCACAAATATATGGATGATGCTCGTATGATTTTCTGGCTTTTCAATAAATCATGGTGGTTCGGAATGGAAGGAATAGCAGCCCATATATATGAACCAGATTACTATATAGAAATCAGCAGCGATTATTCTAAAGATGCGGAAATAGATAATACAAATCTCTGGATGAAACCCGGCAAAACAGGCCGAGTAATCTACTACATGCAGGGAAAGTGGTTCCAGCAATTTGAGATAGATGATCAGGATTCCTTTGAGCTCTGTGAGATCATGATGGAACGATATATACTCAAAGGGCGAGGAGCCTGGATATACTATCAATATAAGAATGGGGGCAAAAAATGAATGAATGGAAAGATCCAAGCAAAGAGCTGCCAAAAGAAGGCGAATCAGTAGAAATTCTGTTGGGAGCCCGAAAGATAAAACCGGTTCTTTTCGAAAAAGGTAGATTCTGGAAATTCAGGAAAGGAAGGTCCGGTCATGCCTATGCAGTCAATAAATGGCGGCCAATAGAAGAAAGAAAACGAGGAAGGCAAATTGACACAGATCGAGCAGAAACAGCCGATACCAAAAGCGAATACTGATGAAGTAGCTAGGCTGAAGGCCACTAGTTTCAACCAGCTCACTGAAAGAAGGCATATGATCAATGATATACGCTTTTCTTTCTATAACCACGCCGCAATCATAAGGGCCATCAAATCAGGTCAAGCAGTTGATTTGTCCAAAATTCCAAAGAGAAAAGACAAGCCGGTTCTCATAGTCGGTTCTGGACCTACCCTAAACGAGGCGCTTCCCTTGGTGAAGGACTGGCAGGGCGATATTATCTGTTCGACTTCCCAGGCAACAACGCTTGTATATTTCGGCCATCCGCCAGAGCATATTGTTGCCCTTGACCCTGATTCTCGCGCCGATGAACTGAAAGCTGATACATGGAAAGGTAGAAATAGCATTCTTCATATGCACCCCGGTATAAGCCCAGATTTGCTGGAAATGTGGGAAGGCCCGATTAGCCTATTCCGTAAGTTACAGCCGCAGACGCCTTTTTATGACAATGCTCAGAAAATAGGCTATGGCACATTGGGGCCGATTGAGGAAGGTCATTTTCAAGGCGATAAAGGAGATTCGCTCATAACAAGCACAATTCCTATGCTTGCCTGTGTTATTCCTGCCCAAATCTGGATTGCGAAGCAACTCGGATATAGACAGCAGTTTCTAGTTGGCTGTGATTTCAGCTTTCCTGAAGATATAGACAGATTCACTTTGTGGGATTGGAATGGCAAAAAATGGGTTAAGCATGAACCATCGTCTATTTTTACAAAACAAAGAAGCGAAAGAGACCCAATTATCGAAACGGAATTCGAAGGTTTGAAAAGTTCTTCTCTTATGGTCTTTTACGGACATCAGACGGTTATTGCCTGGCGGATTACAGAGGCAAATATAGTCAATACATCCAATAAAGGTTTCTTGCAAATGTTCCCCTATGCGCCGATTGAAAAAGTGATTCGCAAGCAAGGCCAAGGAATAAAGGGATTCAATCTAAAAAAAATCCGCGAGATATCAGAAGAGCACCTGGCAAAGCAGAATATCTATTTCCTACGAGTAGGCAAAGGGATTATGCCACATGAATACAAAGACCCTTTGTTTGAAATACCTAAGGCAATCAAAAATATAAAAGCAGCTCTGGAAAAACAAGGCAAAGGAAAGGACTTTGATCCAGAGGCAAATATGCGGCGGATAAAAAAACTGTTCAAGAAAGTAGCAAATGCCAAATAAAGCGCTAAAACCATGTTCTCATAGAGGCTGCCCTAACCTAGTAAAGGTCGGTGAGATATATTGTAAAGAACATGCCTCACTGCATAAAAGTGATTATAAGAGAAAAAACCCAGAACGTCAGCGTTTGTATACTAGACAGTGGTCCCGCTATCGGAAGATTTTTCTTACTTACAATCCTTTATGTGTAAACTATAATGAATGCCATAATGCAGCCACGGTAGTAGATCATATAAAGGACCATCAAGGAGACTGGGATCTCTTTTGGGATCCTCACAATCATCAGCCTATGTGCAAGCAGTGTCATGACAAGAAGACGGCAAAGACAAGAGGATGGGGGAGGGCTAGTCAAAATAGCTGAGGCTGCAAGGGCGGAAAT
>Ga0315545_1001693_pt1 | contig 21046 bp, 19 predicted proteins | sample SalMarSW160210MG_FD_203096 | JGI IMG/M metagenome (GOLD analysis project Ga0315545, IMG submission 203096) | Salt marsh sediment microbial communities from the Plum Island Ecosystem LTER, Massachusetts, United States - Salt Marsh Sediment SW1602-10 ...
TAAAAAATATCCGAAAATCCCAAATTGGTATCTGAGTAGTTTGTAAGTATTATAAATAAAATCTCGAAAAAAAATGATACCCGAAAGGCAAATAAAATAATGTGCGATAAGTGTTTTACCCTTCACGATTTGCCCCTGCTAAGAATTAAAAATTTTAAATTGTTAGTTTTGAATTAATTCTTAAAGTTAGAGTGTTAGAGCGTTAGTGGGTTAGGAAAAAAAGCACAAAAAACTCTGTATGCTCTGCGGCTTTGTGAGAGATAAAGTTCCCATTTTCGATTTAAAATATAACTTGACTTATTACAGAATACATGTATTTATTATATAAGAATACTATTTAGGGGGATAGATGAGTAAAAAAAGTACGTTAGAAAAAATAGAAAAAGAAACGGAGAAGCTGACTCCGGAAGAGCAATTGAAATTAGTAGAAGACTTGATTCATAAATTGAGTATTCGCGGTATTATAAAAGGAGAAGAAGATTGGAGTAAGCTGTATAGTCTTGGAAAGGGTTTATGGAAAGAAGACGCGCAGGATTACGTAAGTAAATTGAGAAAAGATAGATTTTGAAAATTTCCAAAGAACTTTCTAAGTTTAAATCTGTTTTTATCGATACCGCTCCAATCATTTATTATATAGAAGCGCATAGTAAATTTGGACCCATAACAAAAGAACTCGTAAAGCTTTTTCAATCCGGTGAAATAATCGCTTTTACCTCTGTTATTACTCTTGCTGAAGTGCTCCCTAAACCTATAGAATTGGGACGCCGGGAATTAGCGGATAGGTTTGCGAATTTTCTGAAAAAAGGTAAAAATATAAACATGATAGATGTTACTGTTGAGGCCGCAGACATTGCCGGAAGATTAAAAGGTAAGCATAAATTTTTAAATACAATGGACGCGATACAAATAGGTTCTGCCATTAATACCGAGGCGGACGTATTTATTACCAACGATTTAAGCCTGAAGAAAATAAAAGAAATTAAAGTATTAGCCTTAAAAGATTTTGTTTGAAGTTGATAAATTTATGAAAAAATAAGGGTAAGTCCTGCAATGTGCTTTAGATGCTTCCTTCCATAGGTTGGATATGAGCTTAAAGCGATAGCATTGCGGGGTCCTTTTTATATTTGGGATACACAAAAATCTAAAAAAGGGAAATTAAATAATGTGCGATAAGTGTTTTACCCTTCACGCTTTGCCGCTGTTAAGAATTAATAATTTTAAATTATTAATTCTTAAAGTTAGAGTGTTAGAGCGTTAGAGGGTTGGGAAGAGAAACAAGAAAAAATCCTTTTAAGTCTGCGTCCTATTCCATCTCTGAAGTCGCATCTCGACACTTGATAATTAAGAGAATCGGGTTATAATAGAAGCACAGAATGAATTAGCGCCACATTTAACACGGCGTATATCGTCGTCGCTTCGCTCCTTGTCATTCGGCACATTCGGCTTCGCCGAACGTCATATACGCAGGGAACATTACCGGAAATTACGAATTTGCCTAAGTCTAAATATTTAAAAGGTTGCAAATAATTAATTATAATATTCGGAGGTGGAGAATGAAAAAAAGCATCGGTTATTTTACAAGGAACTTTGTCGGAATTGCTATGGTTTTCCTGCTCTTGTGCGATTTATTCATCTTATTCCCGGCGCTTGCTAAAAACACATTACCAGATGAATCTACGCCAATCCTAATTCCGTTGAAGAATATCGAGGACTTAGTTAAAATTAAAACCTTTACCGGTCATTCCCAGGCTGTAGAGAATCTGGCCTTCAGTCCTGATGGAAAGATTCTGGCATCGGGAAGCGGAGACGCGAGCATAATCCTCTGGGATGTCGAAAGCGGGGAAAAAATGAAGCAACTTATGACTTCTACTAGATTCAACTGGGAGCATAAATTCTGCTTCAGCCCCGATGGGAAAACCCTGGCTTCAATAATGGGCGAGGAAAAAATTATTCTTTGGAATTTATCTGCTGGCGAGGGAAAAGTTTTATATGAAACTTATAGTGATGTCCATGGTATTGCTTGCCTCTACGATATTGCCTGCAGTCCAGACGGAAACATTATCGCTACAGGGAGCCATGATCAAGGCATTTCTCTCCGGAATGTCCAGACAGGAAAAAATATAAAGACCCTGAAGGGACATCCTGGCGCTCTCTATGCGGTCAAATTCAGTCCTGATGGCGGTATTCTGGCAGCCGCAAGCGAGGATGAAAGCATCGTTTTCTGGGAGGTGAAAACAGGGAAAAAGATAAAAGTTTTTGAGGGGCATTCAGCCGATATACTTGATATTGCCTTTAGCCCCGATGGAAAGACCCTGGCTTCAGGGGGAACTGATAAAAGCATTATCTTCTGGGATGTGGCTACCGGTAATAAAATTAAATCTATTCAAGGCTTCGACGAAAAAGTCGAGGACCTTGATTTCAGCCCTGACGGAAAAACTCTGGCAGCCGCAGTTGGGTCTCAAATTATTCTTCTGGATCTGAAAACAGGTGGGAAGATGATGATGAAATGTGATGCATACTGTCTTTCCGTAGCCTTCAGTCCTGATGGGAGATTGCTGGTTTCAGGGTCAAATGCGATTGAAAATAGGGTTTTTAATCCTGAAAAGAGTATTGTCCTCTGGGATGTGGGCCTTTTTGTGGATATCGAGGAGAGACAATTCAATAAAGATGAATTCGAAACTACCAGCGAATATGAAGACAGGATAAGTCAGGTTGAAGTGCCCTATTCAATAGATATTGAATTAAAGAAAGAACAATACAATGCTGACAGGGGTGGCTTTGAGGTTAATTTTAAGGGGAATAAGCTGTTGGTTCAGGTAGAAAGGGAAAAAGCCAGGGAATTGCTGAATAGAAAAACTGGCGAGATTAAGTTTGCCGGTAAGTTGAAATATTATAACCCCGAAAACCTCATCCTGGTCGAAGCCAGTGTTATAGATTCTGTCAGCCTGGAAAGATACACTGTCTCTAAGTAAGGTAACTGAGGAAGAAAAAGAGAAAAAATAAGTTGCTGGTTGTGGACTCTAGAGGCTGTGCCAAAACCCCCTTTTTTGCAAATCGCAGAAAATTAAGTTATTGCTTTTCAAAAACTTATTTTTTGCAAATTCGTTAATTTTGGACTTTTGTCACAGCCTCTCTACTGCTTGAGAAAAATCCAGAGGCAAAAAATCTTCTTGAAAACGAAGTGTGATTGGGGTCAAATCTAGACATTGGAAGTGTGATTGGGGTCAAATCTAGACATTGGACAAATTATAATAAAAACCATTCGTGTTATTTGTGCGATTTGTTGTTAAAAAATCTTAGTGTCTTCGTGCCTTTGTGGCTAACTTCGGTTGACATTTAAAAATAAATAAATAACATATTTACATAAGGGAGATTATTTTAATTGTCAAATAGAGGAGGGAGTATGAAACATTTTATTAAAATTACTTTTATATTGCTTGTTTTTTTCTTTGTGATCACCAATGTATTTGCACAAACTCCGATGGAAAGGGGTGAAAGGTTTAATCCTGAATTTAGTACATTAAGTGGAAAACTCAGGGCGGATTCACTTAATTGTGAGCTTGTTGGGGGATGGTTCAGCGGTCCGTGCTACACGGCTTTTGTTGATTCTACAAAAGATACTCTCGCGTTTATAGGAGATGGTGGATATCTTAAAATACTCAGTGTATCAGACCCGACAAGCCCAGTTTTATTGAGCAAGTTTAGATGTCCCAGTGTGGTCGAAGATATATATGTGGAAGATACCCTCGTCTATGTCGCGGATTTCTACGAAGGCCTTCGTATTATAAACGCAGCCAATCCCATTAATCCGGTGGAGATTGGATTTTGTGATACTAGGGATGAAGCTGTCGATGTATATGTGGTTGATAGTTTAGCCTATATTGCGGATCAATATAGGGGCCTTTGCATTATAAATGTGAAGGATCCTACTAATCCGGAAGAAATCGGATTTTATGATACGGGTGGGTATGCCTATGGTGTTCATGTGATTGACAGTTTAGCCTATGTGGCAGATGGTTATAGTGGTCTTCGGATAATAAATATATCTGACCCGACCAACCCTTATGAAATTGGATTGTGCGATACATTAGAAAAAGCTAACGAGATCCAGGTGGTTGATAGTTTAGCCTATGTTGCGGATGACCACAGTGGTCTTCGAATAATAAACGTATCTGATCCGACTAACCCGGAGGAAATTGGACGCTGTGATGGTATAGGTAGAGCTTATGATGTTTGTGTAATTGATAGTCTGGCCTATGTTGCGAGTGAATTAGCTGGCCTTCGTGTAGTGAACGTTGCCGACCCTGCTAATCCGGAAGAAATCGGATTCTGTGATACAGATGGTTTTAGCTCGGGAGTTTACGTGCTTGACAGTTTAGCCTATGTTGCGTCTCATTACAATGGTGTTCGTATAATGAACGTGTCTGACCCGACTGATCCGGCGGAAATTGGATTATATTACACTGGAGGTAGAGCGAACGGTGTTTTCGTGGTTGATAGTTTGGTCTATGTTGCAGAAGGTTATAGTGGTCTTCGCATTATAGACGTAGCGGACCATACTAATCCGGAAGAAGTAGGATCTTATGATACGCCTGGTTATGCCAATAATGTTCATGTGGTTGACAGTTTGGCTTATGTGGTGGATGGTTACGTTGGTCTTCGGATAATAAACATATCTGACCCGACTAGTCCTGAGGAAATTGGGTACGGTTTTGTTCCGGGTGAAGGTTATGATGTTTATGTAGTTGATAGTTTTGCCTATGTTGCAGAGAACTCGGAGGGTTTATACATAATAAACGTTTCCGATCCGACCAATACGACACTGACTGGGATCTGTACTACGGGAGGATTGGCAAATAGTGTTTATGTGGTTGACAGTTTGGTTTACATTGGGGATGATTGGGAAGGTTTTTGTATAATAAATGCAGCCGATCCTTCTAATCCGACGGTGATTGAACAATATGATTCGATTGATTATGCCTATGGGGTTTACGTGGTTGATAGTTTACTCTATGTTTCATACTTGGACGGTTTGCGCGTGTTTAATGTAACCGATCCTACTGATCCAACAGAGATTGGATTTTGTGGTGAGGTGGGTTATGGGTACGATGTTTATGTGGTTGACGATTTAGTCTATATTGCCTGTCCTTACGGTGGTTTAAGTGTAGTAAGCGTCTCCGATCCTACGCATCCGGTGGAAGTTGGATTTTATGATACGGGGGATAGAGCTTGGGGTGTCCATGTTCTTAACAGTTTAGCTTATGTTGTGGATGAGAATGATGGCCTTTATATCATAAAATATACCGGAGGAGGGTCAGGAATTGAAGAAAATAAGATTGTGGTTGAAGGAGTTTCACTCCTTAACGTAAATTCCGGAATCAACATCCAATTTTCTCTTACGGAAAGTAAAAAGGTGAAAGTCGAGATATACAATATTCTCGGTCAGAGGATGGGAAAACTAATGGATGGAGTTAGCCCTACCGGTATGTATAATCTAAAATGGAATGGAAATAACGGTATTTATTTTGTGAGGGTGGAGATAGGAGATAAGGTTTATAGGAAGAAAGCGATTATTCTTCGGTGATCGAGTGATGAGTCGTGCGTCAGGAATTAAGAATTTTGAATTATTAAATTTGAATTAAAACAATAAATCCTGGAAATCTGCGTTTATCTGCGTCCTATTATCTTAGTGTCTTAGTGCTTCCGTGTGATCATTAATCCTTGACAAAATTGAATTTTGTATTATATATAATATAAGTAATAAATGTAATACATATAACACATATACAATAAAAGAGAGGTGAAAATGGTTAATGTAAGAGTGCCGAAAGAAATAGAAGAACGGTTAGAGGAGTTAACCCGATTAACTCACCGCTCTAAGAGTTTTTACGTCAGGGAAGCGTTGAAGGCTTATATTGAAGATCTTGAGGATTATTATATCTCATTAGAGCGATTGGCGGACAAGAGTTCCCAAAGGTATACTTTAGAAGAAGTCGAAAAGAAACTTGGCGTATAAAATATTATTCCTTGAGCAGGCATTAAAAGAACTTTCTTCTTTCGATAAAAAAACAATAGAAAGAATACTTTATAAAGTAAGCACTCACCTTATAAAGTCCCCGGAAAAATTAGGAAAACAATTAAAAGGCGATTACGCGGGATTCTTCAAATATAGGGTTGGAGACTGGAGAGTAATATATCACTTAGATGAAGAAAGTAGAACTGTTACGATTACTAAAATAGGACACCGGAGAGAGGTATATAAATAATCTCTTAGGCCACAAATAGCTCACAGCTTACGGCTAAAAAACAAAACAAAAAGCTTTGTGTTCCTTGTTAATAACTGAGTCTCTAGTCTCTGGTCTCTAGTCGCTGGTCAAAAAAAACAATAAAATTCGTGCTATTTGGGTGATTTGTTGTTTTTTTTCTTGTGTATTGAGGGGGCGACTCGTTACATATGACTGGTGACTCGTGACTATTTTAATGCCTTTGCGGCTAATTTCAGTTGACATTTAGAAATAAATTAATAATATATTTGCATAACAGAGATTATTGTAATTATTAAAAACAAGGAGGGTTTATGAAACTTTTTATTAAGATTACTTTTATATTGATTATTTTCTTTGTAGGCATCAATGTATTTTCGAAAACTCCAATGCAAAGCGGTGAAAAATTTAATCCTGAATTTAGTACTTTGAGTGGAAAACTCAGGGGGGATTCACTTAATTGTGAGCTTGTGGGTGGATGGTTCGGCGGTGAATGTTACGCGGCTTTTGTTGATTCCGCAAGAGATACACTTGCCTATATAGGTGATGGAAGGAATTTATGTGTTCTGGATGTGTCAGACCCAATGAATCCAATTTTATTAGGTGAAGTTCAATGTCCCGGAAGAGTTCGAGATATATATGTTGTTGATACCCTCGCCTACGTTGCGAGTACTTCCGCCGGTTTGCGCGTGGTAGATGTCTCCGATCCGACTAACCCGGTAGAAATAGGGTTTTACGATACCGATGGAGATGCTTCTGGTATCCGTGTTGTTGATACTTTGGCCTATGTTGCGGATTTTGGCTATGGTCTTCGTTTAATAAATGTATCCGACCCGACCAGTCCGTCAGAGATTGGATCCTACGAGGGATATTTTGCCTACCGTATTCAAGTTGTTGATACCCTGGTTTATGTGGTTAGCTTTTTTGATGGTTTTAGAATAATAAATGTTTCCGACCCTACCAACCCGACAGAAATCGGGTTCTACGATACAGTTTGGCAGGCCCTTGATGTTTATGTTGTCGATACTATTGCCTATCTTGCGGATGATAATAATGGTCTTCGTGTAATAAATGTATCCGACCCGACCAATCCATCAGAGATTGGATCTTACGCGGGACTGCGTACGAGACGTGTTCGGATAGTTGATACCCTCGCCTATGTGGGGTTTGGTTCTAGTCTTCGTATATTAAACGTATCCGACCCGACCAGTCCGTCAGAGATTGGATCCTGCGTTGCAGGGTCTAATAGTATCCAGGTACTGGACACACTCGCCTATGTGGCGGTTGGTTCTGATGGTCTTAGTATAATAAATGTATCCGACCCGACCAACCCATCGGAGATTGGATCCTACGATACAGAGGGGGGGTGTGCCTATGATGTTTATGTTGTTGACACCCTCGCCTATATTGCCGATTACTGGGATGGTCTACGTATAATGGATGTTTCTGACCCTACCACTCCGGAAAAGATTGGAATCTGCGATGTTGAGGGGAGACCCTGGCAAATTTATGTTTCCGATACTTTCGCCTATCTGCCGGCTGGAGACAGTGGTCTGCGTATAATAAATGTTTCCGATCCGACCAATCCTACAGAAATCGGGTTTTACGATACATATGTCTTGAGTGTTCAGGTTGTTGACACCCTCGCTTATATGGTGGGTGGAATAAATTTTCGAATAATAAATGTATCCGACCCGACCAGTCCGTCAGAGATTGGTTTTTGCTATACAAGTGATAGGACCTGGGATATTCAGGTTGTTGACACTCTTGCCTATGTTGCGGCTGAAGATAGTCTGTGTATAATAAACGTATCCGACCCGACCAATCCGTCAGAGATTGGATCCTGTGGTACTGAGGATTGGGCCTGGGGAGTTTGTGTTGTTGATACTATTGCCTATGTCGCGGATCAACTCGGGGGTCTTCGAATAATAAACGTATCCGACCCTACCAATCCTGTAGAAATCGGATCCTACGATACAGGGGGAAATGCCCATGACCTACATGTTGTTAACACCTTTGCTTATGTTGCGGATGGCTCTGGAGGTCTGCGTGTAATAGACGTTTCTAATCCAACTAATCCGTCGGAAATCGGATTCTACTATACGGAGGAAAGTAGTCCCTGGGCAATCTATGTTGTTGACACTATTGCCTATGCTGCGTGTCAATCCGATGGTCTTTATATCGTCAGATTTACCGGGAGTTCAGGAATCGAGGAAAATAAAATTTTAAAGGAAGGAGTTTCAATCCTTAATGCAAATTCCGGAATTAACGTCCAATTCTCTCTTACAGAAAGTAAAAAAGTTAAGGTTGAAATTTTCAATATTCTTGGGCAGAAAATGAGAAAACTTATGGATAGAGTTAGCCCTGCTGGTAATTATAATCTAAAATGGAATGGAGATAGCGGGATTTATTTTGTCAGAGTGGAGATAGGGGAGAAAGTTTACAGAGAAAAAGCGATTATTCTTCGGTGATTGATTGCTAAGTCAAGAATTAAGAATTAAAGCAAAAATACTTGTGGAATGTGGCTTTGTTTTTAATCAAGATAATAATTTGGGATGTGGGTGGCTTTGTGTCTTAGTGACTTAGTGGCTAAATAAATTTTTGGGATGGGGGTAGGGATTCCGGCTTCTGACTCCTGGCTTCTGGATTCTGATTAAAATTCCTTGACAAGCTTATAAAAACTCGTACACTTAATATCTAAGGTTTTTTTTATTATGATTATTACCTGGTTCGCGAAAGTTTTTGTGGCAATAAATTCGAATAAGAAAACATCGCAGGTCGCGCTGGCAATATCTTTTGCTTTTCTTCTTGCCCTTGTACCCAAAACAAACCTTTTCTGGATATCCCTGTTTACTCTAACCTTCTTTCTTAAGCTAAATCAAGCAGTAGAAATGGTCTTCTTGGCCGTTTTCAGTCTGTTTCTTGATTTTCTGGATGCGTTCCTTGATAAAATAGGATTCGCTATTCTTACGGTTTCCTCTCTGGGTGATTTTTTTACTAAGCTTTTCAACAGCCCGTTCTTTTATATGACAAAATATTATAATTCTATTGTTATGGGTGGTTTGGTAGTGGGGTTGGTAATGTTTTTGCCGATTTACTTTGTATCGAAGTATCTGGTCGATGTTTATCGCGATAGGGTGAGAGAGAAAATAGCAAATAATAAATTTGTTAAAGCAGTTACAAAACAACCTATACTGGTAGGAATTAAAAACAAATTTGGCTCTGCCGTTAGGTTTTACGATAACATCAGGTAAGTTATATGAGTGAAGAGAAAAAGATACCGAAACTATTTAAGGGAACGTTCACAGAGGAACAATTCAGAAAAAAAATCCTTAGCAAACTCTATATACACGAGTACAGAAATTATATAAATCAAGTTTTTACAAGGGATCCGGAAGGTAAATATAAATTAAAGGAAACCCTTGATAAAAAGGATATAACGAGACTTAAAAGTATTTCGAAGAGCATTAAAGGTAATCAAGGTTTTGTTTTACGGGGTAAGCTGGCTCTTATCCTGATTTTTCTTATTGCAGTAGTAGTCTTCAACATAGTTTTTATGGATAGGATTGTTGAGCGAGCGATAGAAAGGAATCTTGAAACTATATTCGAGGCAAAAGCGGATATGACGGGTCTGGATTTACAGATTTTAAAAGGACGCCTTCTTTTTCAATCTCTCGAAGTAGCTAACAGCAGAAAGCCTTTCCGCAATCTATTCGAACTGGGAGAGGTCGATGTGCAGCTCGATCTCCAGCAGCTCGTAAGAAACAAAGTCGTTATCAACAATGTAAAATTGCAGGAAATCAGATGGGATACGGAAAGAGAAACCTCCGGAGCCCTTCCCGGTGTTAGTGCTGCGAAAGCGGGGGAGATGGGCGAGGGAGAAGAGGAGTCTTTTGTGGGTGCTTTTATGGAGGACGCGGGGGAGGTCGTGGCGGATGTTATAAAGAAGGAAATGGCAAATATCAAATCTCCTAAACTTCTGGAGGAATTACCAGGTAAGTATTTGAATCTCAAAGGAGAGTGGGATAAAACTTTAAGGGAGCAAAAGAAAGACCTGGAAAATCTGCCGAAATTGATAGAGCCGGTAAAGGCGATAGATATAAAAAACATAAAAACCGCTGATCAAGCATTGACCGCTTATAAAATGGTCGATGACACATATAAAAAGATTAAGTTGACGGAAGAGAATCTCACGGGTTCCTTCAATAAGTTAAAAGCAGATTTGAATATGGCGAATGAGGATAAAAAAAGCGTTAGTACGAGCATAAGTAACGATTTGGCGCATCTCTCTTCTTTTATCAAATCTCCTGAGACGGTAGGGGGAATTGCCAGTGCGATTCTCGACCCTTACATGGAGAAGTATCTTGGCGAGATAAACGGTAAGTTTAAAAGGTGGAATTATTACTTTGAAAAATTAAAACCTATGATAAAAAGGAAAGAAGGGAGAAATTTGGTTTTAAGGGATTATGGTCGAGACGTTACTTATCCCTGTGTGGCAATCCCGAAGTTCTGGCTTCAGAATCTGGACGTTTCTCTTGGCAGTAACCAAGAACGAAATCTTTATATAGTAAAAGCGAGCGATATAACAAGCGATCCGAATCTATTGCATAACCCGACCACTTTTTCAATTAAAAGGACCAAAAGCAGTGAGGAAGTAGAGTGGGCTGGTTTTATAGATAAAAGAGAAAACAGAGAAAAATCTGCTGAGTTCGATTTTAAAGCAAAGAATATACCATTTATCTTAGGGGAAGGCATAAAAGCCTTAAAAGTCAGCAACGCGAAAGGCACTTATAATCTTGACGGAGATCTTTCTTTTGACAGGGTAGGTAGAGCAGGCGGGACTTTGCATTTACAGCTTTCTAATCTTGCCTTGGATTTAATTGATAATGAAGATAAAATCGCGGCAAGTATTAAAAGTGTTCTTTCGTCTAATCCTGTGGATATAATGGTTGGTTACACAATTAACGAAGACGGAAAATATACTTTAAAGATAAAGAGCAATCTGGATAAATTAATCGCCGGAACAATAAATAAGCTGGTAACAGAGTGGGTAGCTGAGACGAAGGTCAAATTAGAAGCAGAATTAAATAGTTTAATAAGAGCAAAACTCGAGGAATACGAGGGAAATTATAAAGGTTTTATATCACTGGAAGAAGACCTTAAGGGGAATCTTTTAGAGGCAAAGACGTATACGGAATTAGCGGAAAAGAAAAAACAAGAACTGCAGGCTAAGATAGACGAAAAGAAAGCAGAAGTAAAGGGAAAAGTCGAAGAAAAAGCAAAAGAAGAAGTCGATAAACTTAAGGACAAAATCAAACTTCGTTTCTAACGATATAGTTAACGTTTAGGGATCAAGGGTTCGAGGATTCCAGGGTTCAAGTAAAAAAACAACAAAAAAATCAGTGACTATCCGTGTTAATCCGTGGCTAATTATTTGGTAGGGTTGGGTTTTAAACAACAAAAAAATCCTGTCGATCTGCGTTTATCTGCGTCCTATTTTCTTTTGTGTTTTGGTGCCTTCGTGGCGATCCCGCTTGACATCATAGTTTGATTAGATACATTAGCTTGAGGTGATTAGATGATTGATGATTTCGAAATATTGGATCCTTTAGAAGTAGATGATAGCGTATTTAAACTAATAGGTCAGGATTGGATGTTGATAACAGCAGGCACTCTGGATTCTTTTAATACAATGACCGCAAGCTGGGGTGGCTTAGGCATTTTATGGGGTAAGAAAGTTTGCTTCTGTGTGGTAAGACCTACGAGACATACTTATAACTTTATGGAGAAATCGGATTATTTTACGCTTTCTTTTTTTGAAGAAAAGTACAGAAGTGTCCTCAATTTTTGCGGTACTCATTCAGGCAGAAATATAAATAAAATCAAGAAAACCGGACTTACTCTTCTGGTAGGAAGTAAAGGAGTAGTGTTTTACGATGAAGCAAGAATGGTTATCGAAGCGAGAAAAATATATTTTCAGGATTTGAATCCTGAAAATTTCCTGGATGATTCTATTGAGGATAACTATCCTGAGAAAGATTACCACAGAATGTATCTAGGTGAGATAATCAGGGTTTTGAAAAGCAGGAAGCCGGACAAGGGTTAATAATGTTGAATTATGAATTATGAATGAAAACAGGAATTATGAATTTTGAACGGTAAGAATTATGAATAAAGTTGTAAAAAATTAAAAATTCAACACTCAAAATTACTTAGGAGGTAATGGAATGAAAAAACTATACCGTTCTAAGGAATATCGCCAGATTGCAGGAGTTTGCGGGGGTTTGGGCGAGTATTTTAATATCGATCCGATAATTTTTCGCATGGGGTTTGTCGGATTACTATTTGGCGGGGGGTCAGGTATAATAATTTATATCCTTATGTGGATTTTTGTTCCAGTTAAAACTGTTGGGAAAAACAAGTAAAATCACCGTGTCTTCGTGGCTCTGTGTGAGTTAAGGTTTTGAGGATTCGAGTAAAAAAAAATTCGTGTAATTCGTTATTTCTATTTCGGGTTACCCGAATATCTGTGTTTATAAGTGTTCTACCATTTTATTATTAAATTTTTTTCCGGCAGGAAGTCTTTCTTCGTGATTTTATAAATGTTATGTTCTTTTTGTTCTAGATTTTTATCGTATTTATATGAAATATGTTTCAATTTATATTTTTTTGGAATTTTAATTTTAAATTTTGCAAATTCCAGAGGTTTACCCCATACCTTTGTTGTTGTTAATATATATTCCATTTTATTTGATAATGTTTTTTGTTTGTAAAAAACCTCTATTATCGATACACTTTTAGGTTCTACAAAAACCGAAAAAAAAACTCCTTTTTTTGATTTTCTGAAATCTATATTTTCGTTTTTAGCAAAATCGATAACGGTAATACTATCCGGATATAAAGAATTTGTATCTATAAAAAAAGGATAGTATAAGCTTTTTTTGATTCCCTTAGAGCTTAAATTTTTGAAGTAATATTTGCCTGTAACGGTACAGTTATTGTCATTCACATTAATATCAATTTCTTCCTGGAAAAAATCGATCGATTGAGAGAAAAGTCTTGATGTTATAAATATTAAAATAATTATTTTAATATTTATTTTTATGAGATTCATTTTTCGGCAATATGGGATGAATTGTTATTTGTCTAATTAATTATTAAACACTTCTTTGATGAAATTGCGTTGGGGCTCTCTAAACGGTAGATATAAGTTCCAGAAGGTGTTTTCTCTGCGTCCCACCGTAACGTATGAGCACCCTTTTCTTTGTAACCCGAATAGAGATTCCTGATCTTTTTACCTGCAATGTCGTATAGATTGATATTGATGTATTCGTTTTCAGGGATATAAAAAATGATGTTTGTAGTGGAATTGAATGGATTGGGATAATTTTGGTTTAATAAATACTCGTCCTTAATATTTTTATCGTTAATACCTGATCCGCTCGTATCTATTCTAATGGTATCGTAGGTGTTTTCTTCAGGTAATATTTGCTTCCAGGTAATATATTCATAATCGTCATCATAAAATTCTATCTTCATTGCATAATCATGCAGTGAGAGTTCTCCGTTTCCATCTGTAAGGGTGTCATGAAATTCAGTCCATCCCATTGGCTCATATCCGACATGGAAGTTTCTTAGAGGATTATCATCTAGGTCAGTGAATAGAATGGTTAGATTTCCCATTGCATTTAAGGAATCATTCAGGCTTCCCAGAGTTGGCGAATTATCAAGATAATAAATGATTTTTTGTCCTATATCAAAAGTGTCTCTTACGCAAATAGATTGTGAAGTGTCGGGGGCAATGAGATGGCTTTCTTCTGTATTACCAAAAGATAAATATTCGTATAAGTAACTACCAATCGAGATTACATCTCCTTCCGGATTGATATAGAGCGTATCATCCAGGTCTGAATTGGTGAAGACTCTGGGAAATGAATCTACTACGAGCCCGGGTTTAAAATAAGCCGTGTCTGTTGATGAAATTATGTACATTCCGTCGAGACTTTCCGGACCTTCATAAAGCTCAGGGCCAAAATACATTTCTATATACCATTGTTCTTCATCAAATTTTAGTTCTTTGAGAAAGGTATAAAATATAGGGTTGGCTGCGACAGTCAGATTAATCGATAAAAAGATAAATAAATATATAATTGATTTAAAGTGCTTCATTTTCTTTTATACAATTATTATAATATTTTTTGAAATATATGTCAAGGATTCAATTGGGGTCGAATCTAGACAGAGGGTTCGAGTTACGCTTTTTGAGTTTCAAGTAAAAAAACAATTCATGCTATTAGTGTAATTTGTGGTTAATGAAGAAGTTAGTAGTTAGAATAAAACAACAAATAAAAAAATCCTCTTAATCCTTTTTAATCTGCGTCCTATTTTCTTTTGTGTCTTGGTGCCTTCGTGGCTAATAATTTTTCTGGAATTTTTTGAGTATCTTGCCTATGGCGATTTTGACCTGATCATCGGTTTCGGTTTTGTAAGCTTCAATCAGGGTTTCTATTGCGTGGGTGCCTACTAAATTTACGAGTGCCAGAACCGCCTTTATTCTAATATTCGGTTTTTTATCGCCTAAAGCTTTTATTAAGGGTTCTTCCGCCCGTCTATCTCCCGAGTTACCCAGACGCGCATAGTCCTCAATATCTCCTTTTACAATATTCAACCATTTTTTTTCTCCAAGTTTTAAAAGAGCTGCAGCGGCAGATTTTCTTACAAAGGCGTATTCATCTTCTCCTAAGGCCTTAATCAGCCATTTGATTGCTCGCGTGTCCCCTAAATTACCAAGTGCTGAGGCGGCAGCCTCTTTGACGTTCCAATATTCATCTTCTAAAGTCTCAATTAAAGGGTCTAATGCTCGCCTGTCACCTAAGTTACCTAGAGCGGAAGCGGCAGCTATTCTGAGAGTGTAATCGGGATGTTTTAAAGCCTTAATCAGGTCTTTTACTTTTTTTCCTTTTTCCCATTGCTCAATTTTTTCTTTTGTTATTTTGGAAAATATAGTTCACCTCCTTTGTTTAAATCGGATAGATTATTGCCATAATACTAAACCGGATGATTTTTATCTTTAGTTTAAAAATATGAGCTTTTTTAATTTTGGCAAGGATTGTATGGACTTCCGGGGTTAAACTTTTAAGAGCATCGAGTGCCGGGTGAGAGTGAGAAATCACTCTTGACATGTTTTATAATCCGTGTAAATTTGTAAAAGAAGGGGGATAATTATTGTGTTATTTTTAAAGAAAAAATTAGCTGTGTATTTGATATTAATTCTTTTTCTACCTGTTCAACTGCTGGCTTACGACGAACCCGAAGTAGATATGGGAAAGATGAAGGGTACAAGGGATGCTATGGGAGATGTTAGTAAAATTTGTTGGTTAGGTGCTGGGGCGACTATAATCGGCTTTGGGGTTGCTATGATATGGAAATCTTCAGAACCTGATCCGGCTGAGTTCGTTGGTAAATCCCCGGAATATGTTAAAGCGTATACTGAATCTTACAATTCAAGAGTAAAGAGGGAACAAATAATTTACAGCTCTTTGGGATGCGCGGGTACTGTTTTAACAATTACAATGTTAGTACTGGTAAGCGATGTCTTAGGTGATATCGAAACGAATTGCATTAATCTTGACGGCTGTTTTGAAAGCACGGAGGAGACCGAAGGCTGTCTTAACAATAGTAATTGCTTTGATAATACCGACTGCGGCAGCGGCAGTTCTTCCTGTGCCCAGAGTAATTAGGGAGAATAGACTAAATTAGCTGCGCTTTAATGAAAATAAGAACAAATTTTTTTTTCTTCTTTTTATTCTTTATGCTTAACAGTGCCTCTTATGGATTTATTATCGACAACGCGACTGTAGAATTTACCCGAAGCCTTAGAGGGAAAGAAGCAGAAGAAACAATAGAAGGTATACTTTACTGCAAGAGTCCCGAAGAGGTCGTTGTATCTATACATAAACCGGTAAAACAGTGGATATCTTTTGAAAATGCTGCTATTAGAATATATTATCCGGAAGATTCAATTGCGTTTAAAATTATTTCCGATTACCCTGGTTCATTTTCTTTTTTTAATACATTCTTAGGCGTTATGAAAGAGGATTTTGGATTAAGTGACAGAGGATATACTTTATCAGACCACAAAATAAAAGAAGATACCTTAATTACTTATTGGAAACCGTCAGGTAAGTTATCTGAAACTATTGAAAATTTAAAATTAATATATGCAAATAATAGGATAATTTCATCTGAGATAAAGAAAATAGACGGGGAATTCATGTTAAAATCTTCCTATGAAAAACATGAAAATCACGGAGAGTATTCTTTTCCAATGGAAATAAATACGACAATATTAATGGATGAGGATACTGTATTTGAAAAGATTATATATAAAAATCTTAATTTTAACGATTCATTACCGGAAGAGGTTAAAAATTTTAAGATTCCGGAAGATATAGAAATGAGAGAAATTAGATGGTGAACCTAATAACCTTTTTTTTATCTCTGAATCTTTTATCCTCCATGGAAATCAGAAATCAAATGGATTTTATTTCAGAGGTTAATCCGGTAAAAACAGTAGAAACCGACGAGCGTTATATATCCCTTTTCGATTTAAAGCAAACTACGGAATTGAAGCTCGCTTTTACCGGAATTATAAGGTTTTACCAGATATTTATCTCTACCCAGGATGTTCCCGCCTGTAATTTTACTCTTACCTGTTCACGTTTTACGACAAAGGCGATTCAGGATTATGGGGCAATACATGGTATCCTTATGGGTGGCGATAGACTTCAGAGATGTTTTGGGCTTTCAAGGAAGTACTATCCGATCGACCCTAAAACGGGATATGCTATCGATTACCCTGTGGAAGTTTATTATATCGGCAGGGGGAAAAATGAATGTCCTTTGTGTGATTTTTTACTTTACGATAAAGAAATAAATTGGAGTTTAGTCGAATGAAATACTTAAAGTTAATTTCCTTGATGTTAATTGGGATATGTTTTTCCATGCGGGGAGAAGATTTCCATTTTGAATATTTTGCCCCACAAAATATCTACTCTTTTGCGGAATATTTATTTAATGATGGTCAATATGACCGGGCAGCAGGAGAATACAGTCGTTTTCTATTTGCAACAGATTCATTTCCCGGGAAAGCAGATTCAATCTTTTTTAAAATAGCTTTATGTTACCGTTATAGCGAAAAATATAAAGAATCCATAGATTATTTTCGAAAAATTATAGATGAATATAAAGAGAGTAGCCTGCTTGATGAATCTTATTTTGAGATAGGTCTATGTTACTCTTTCAGCAATAGTTATGAGCAGTCAAATGAGATTCTAAAATCTTACTTTGTAAGCGATTTTCCCGGGAGGTTAGATGTACCGGCGAAGCAGCTCATCACTCTTAATCATATACAAAGAAAAGAATGGGATAAAGCAAGAAAGTTTATATATGATATGGATGTTTCGTCTGATCAACTACTGGCTTTTGTAGAAAAAGGACAGAATTTACCCAGAAAAAGTGCGTTTATTTCTGGGATGTTTTCTACGGTAATTCCGGGCGCCGGAAAATTCTACTGTAATCGTCCTATGGACGGGGTTCATTCGCTTGTTACTGTAGGCATTACGGGATGGCAAGCATATGAAGGTTTTAGCGAGGATGGTATCCATTCGGTTAAGGGATGGATTTTTGGGGTTTTAGGCGGAATTTTTTATCTGGGAAATATTTACGGTTCTGTAGTCGCTGCGGATATTTATAACCAGGAGCAGGATGTGATTTTTAAAATATCCGTAAATAAGTACTTGAATGAGAATTTTAAGTAAAAGTTTTCTCTTTTTTATAACTTTTATTTATATGCCGCTTTTTGCAAAAGATGCGGTTCTTCGATTGGCTGATGAATTTTTCGAGTCGGATTTCTACGAAGAAGCAATAACCGAATACGAACGTTACATCTTTTTTAATGATAACGAAAGGGAAGTGAGTTATGCTTACTATAAAATCGGGCTTGCGTATAGAAATATGCGTAATTTGCAAAAATCTTTAGATGCTCTGGAGCTTTCGGCTGGGGCCGCGTTTTCCGATACCACAAAAGATGAGCGGAAAATAGATATAGCGGTAAATTACATCGCCGGAGGAGAATACAGTAAAGCGAGATTCGTACTGCTTAAGCTCATATCTTTCAGTAAAATTCCCGAAATACGGAGGAAAGCATCGCTTTTTCTCGGGGTTGCCCATCTTTATTGTTATGAGTGGGAATCCGCGAAAGACGCGCTGGAGGTATATTTTAGGTGCGAAAAAAACAAGGAAGCCGGTTATATCGTGGACTCGTTACTTAGAGAGGCGGAAAACATAATATACAAATCACCTACTACAGCAAAGTGGCTTTCTACTTTTATTCCCGGTTCAGGACAGATGTATGCTGGAAATGCGGGCAGCGGGATTAACGCTTTAGTTTTAAACGGCGCCAATATTTACTTTATTATCTACAAATTGTTGAAGGAAGAATACGGAAACGCGTATCTTATTTATTTTTTCCTTTTCCGAAGATATTACATGGGGAATATTTATAACGCAAAAAAGGAAGCAAGAGAGTACAATAGAAGCATAAACGAGCAAACTGCCAAAAATATCTTTAATTTACTGAAGGCGGTACAAAATAACCGGTGAAATTGAAACTCAACACTTACTGACTCTTAATTTAATTTTCCTTGACGTGGCAAGCGAATATAGTTATACTTATAATATTATCACAAAAAAGGAGAAGGTATGTATATATTAAGAAAAATTTTATTTTTAAGTTCAATACTGTTCTTTACGGTTTCAGGGTTTTGTCAGATTTCGGTTGTTGATACTATTTTTCTTGGACCGAGAGCAGGAAATGGAGAAGGCCCCACAGCAGTTGTCGTAGACTCGCAAGAAAACCGGATCTATGTGGCAAATCGTTATAGCGACAATGTTTCAGTGATCGATGGTTCAGGGGATTATGTGATTGCTACTGTTGGAGTTGGAGATTTTCCAATGGGGATTGGTGTAAACTCGCAGACAAACAAGATATATGTGTCAAATCTTTTTAGCGACAATGTTTCAGTAATCGATGGTTCTGGGGATTCTGTGATTGCTACGATTGGGGTTGGGGATGGTCCGTGGGGAGTTGGTGTGAACTCGCAGACAAACAAGGTCTATGTTGCAAATTGGAGTAGCGATAGTGTTACAGTAATCGATGGTTCCGGAGATTCTGTGGTTGCGACTATTGGGGTTGGAAATGGGCCTCGGGGAGTTGGTGTAAATCCGCAGACAAACAGGATCTATGTGACAAATGAAAATGGCACTAATGTTTCAGTGATCGATGGTTCCGGGGATTCCGTTATTGCTACTATTGAGGTTGGAGGTGGACCGTGGGGAATTGATGTTAACTCTCAGACAAACAGGATATATGTGGTTGTAGGTGGTGTTACAGTAATCGATGGTTCCGGAGATTCTGTGGTTGCGACTATTGGGGTTGCAGTTGGAATGTATGGGATTGGTGTTAACTCTCAGACAAACAGGATTTATGTGGCAAATCTCCCTAGCGACAGTGTTTTAGTGATCGATGGTTCAGGGGATTATGTGATTGCTGCGATTGGAGTTGGAAGTGAGCCTGAGGGAATTGGCGTAAATCCACAGACAAACAAGATCTATGTTGCAAATAGCGATGACGACAATGTTTCAGTAATCGACGGTTCAGGGGATTCTGTTGTTGCGACTGTTGTGATCGGAGATTATCCCGAGGGAGTTGGCGTAAACTCGCAAGAAAACCGTATCTATGTAGCGAGTGTAAATTGCGATAGTGTTTCAGTAATCGACGGTTCAGGGGGTTCTGTGATTGCCGCGATTGAGGTTGGGGATTATCCCCGGGGAGTTGGTGTGAACTCGCAGGAAAACCGGATCTATGTGTCAAATCTTTTGAGTGGAAGTGTATCAGTAATCGATGGTTCCGGAGATTCTGTGGTTGCGACTATTGGGGTTGGAGCTGGGCCGTGGGGGATTGATGTTAACTCTCAGACAAATAGGATTTATGTGGCAAATAGCGCTAGCGACAGTGTTTCAGTAATTGATGGTTCCGGGGATTCTGTTGTTGCGACTATTGGGGTTAAAGATTATCCTACTTCGATTTGTGTAAACTCAAATACGAACAGGGTCTATGTGGCAAATACCGGTAGCGACAGCATTTCAGTAATCGATGGTTCCGGGAATTTTGTGATTGCAACGATTGGGGTTGGGAATTTTCCCTACGGAGTTGGCGTAAACTCACAGACAAGCAAGGTCTATGTTGCAAATAGCGATGACGACAATGTTTCAGTAATCGACGGTTCAGGGGATTCTGTGATTGCCACGATTGGGGTTGGGGATTCTCCCCGCGGAGTAGTTGGTGTAGACACGCTAACAAACCGTATATATGTAGCGAATAATGGTGATAGTAGTGTTTCCGTAATCGATGGTACAGGTGATTCGGTGATTACAACGATTACGGTTGGAGACGGTCCCATTAGTGTCGGTGTAAATCCACAGACAAACCGTATATATGTTAGTTGTTATAACGGCGGAGCAATCTGGGTTCTTTACGATGAAGATGCAGGAATTGAAGAATTTATCTTTAATCCTGATGCCTTAAGCTTGAATGTTACTCCTAATCCTTTCAATAGAACAACGCAATTTGTTTTGAATATTCCTGCTGGTAATAGGGGAGAGAGTCTTAAATTCTCGATTTATAATTTAAGCGGAAGACTGGTGAAGAAGTTTTCAAATAT
>Ga0315545_1001695_pt1 | contig 21039 bp, 22 predicted proteins | sample SalMarSW160210MG_FD_203096 | JGI IMG/M metagenome (GOLD analysis project Ga0315545, IMG submission 203096) | Salt marsh sediment microbial communities from the Plum Island Ecosystem LTER, Massachusetts, United States - Salt Marsh Sediment SW1602-10 ...
GTATGCTCAAACAGCACTACCGGCAACATCGTGGTTTATCCAAAATACGAAGAGAGGCTTATCTCGCATGGTATGCCTCCGTTATCATCAACAACAAAAAACCAACACGTTTTTTCCATTAACCCACAAAAAGAGATATTAAGGTTATGGATATATACAACAATCTTATTCCAATCTTATGCCCAGGCAGTATGCTGGTAGGTGTACTATTTTCTAAAGTATATCCGAAAGGAGATAAGTGGCATGAAAAGGCAACCATTGTATTTATTCTCGGGGCCGCAGTTCTCCTTGGTTTTTCTCAGAGTTTAAGTGGGACGATATAAGGACACATAGATTTCAATAAATCGCGAAAGACAGTCCCTATTGCTTCACCCCTACATCTCCATTAACAAAAATAGATTTTTTGTGCCCGCCAGATCCCCCGACCTGGCGGAAAAATTAGGGGCAAAATCATACCCCCATTCCTAACATTTGTCCTGCAAAATAGGTTTATAAATCTGTGTGATTTTGAAGTGATATAGCGGTGACTCAGAAGTGATCATGAAGTGATTGCCTGCTTTCTTTTTTCCTCTACATTTTCTTCCAAAAACAAAGGTGGACTCATGAAGGATAAAAAGAAAGACAGGCGTTTTGGAGATCACTTTGTTGATCATTATAACTGTTCACTCTCTTATGGAAGAAAGAAGAGAGGTCGAATTCGATATCTGGGTTGGGCGACTGAGCTTTATGGATGTCTGGATGAGGAAATCGAAGAAAAAATTCTACATGACTTTCCTGACAGCAGTGAAAATTTAGAAGGGGAAGAATCAATCAATCAGGAGGTAAGAAAAGCGGTGGAGAAACTCACTTCTGTGGAAAAACAATTTATCCAGCTTTTTTATTTTGAGTTCAAAAGCTATCAGGAGATTGCCCGGATATTAAGAAAGAAGGCTTATAAGCTGGAAAGAATTCATCAAAGGGCATTGGGTAAATTGAGAATTATTTTAACTGATTTTGCAAAACAGCGTTTCAAATTGGAGATTAGGGAAAGTATAGATTGTATAATTTGCAAAAGTCCTTTCAGAAAAGAACTGGACGAATTGATAAGAAACAAAAAAGTGGAGGAGACTTATACACCGTTGATTAAAATCTTTAAACAAAAATATGGAATTGATATAAAAACCCCTCAGGTGATAATAGGACATATAAAGAAACATATGGTTTGAAAGGCAGATGGCAGTAGGCAGACAAAACCCTGAACCTTTGAACCTTTGAACCTTTGAACTCTTGAACCTTTAATTTCACGGAGGTGAAAAATGAATGAACCCATCACCAAACTTCGGGGCGAACACTCTTTGAACATCTTCGTTTCCTACCAGTTAAAAGAGAAAATCATGAAGCTGGCGGAAAAATACGACCGCACCATGGCTGATATGGTGAGAACTCTCATAAAAGTGGGCATTCCAGTGATGGAAGGGCTCACCGAAGCTGAAGAGAGAATATTGAGAGATTCCATTTCTCAGGCAAGGAAGCTGAGAAAAGTCCGGCAGATGAAGATCGAGGAGGAGGGCTATGAAAATGATCAGCTTAAAACGGAGGTTTAAAAACAAATCTCATCCTCGCTTTAGTTCTCGTAGGTGGGGCTCCCACCATACAAACGAAGTTTTTCAAAAGTTTTCAAAAAGAGGTCTGAAAAATCAAAGAGGCAGCGGTTTTGTGGTTCGGCTTCGCCACCACCCTGAGCGGAGTCGAAAGGCTAGAGTGTCAAGCCCCGCCGAAGCGGGATCTACGACTTTAGCTTGACCAGAAGCGCTTGAAAAACAACGGACTTTTACATGGTTCACCTCAAGGTGAACACTCCAGATTCTCCTCTCAAAGTAGTTTTTCAGAGACCGTTAAAAAGTAGTTGACAAAGCAAAACGGGTTTTATATAATTGCGCTCAACATTGGAAGAAGTCGCCTAACCCCGCCTTGTGGCGGGGGCGGAGGAACCAAGCGCAAGCTTGCCCGGCTGGGCAAGAACATCTGGGGCGAATCTCTCCCGCCAAAGGCGGGAGGATAGGGTTAGCTCTTAACCCGATCCCGACAGCTAACTTCGCAGGCGTGAAGAGAGGAACAGTCAACGGATGTAACGGATTAAACGGATCACCCATCCGTTTGATCCGTTGACCCATACGTTGACCGGCATCAAGACCATAGGGTTCCCCTCTCCCAGACGGGTTTCCGTGGTCTTTTTTGTTTTGATACAGAAATTCGCAAAAGCATGCTATGGCTAATGAAGTAAAAACCGCTCCAGCACAGGGAAAATCTGAACTCAGAAGAGACGTCTCGGTGTGGGGCTCCTACATGTGGGGCTTTGCTGATGTAGGAGCGGATACTTATGTTGCTTTGGGCTTGGTCATGGCCTATGCCCAGGGAGCAACCAGTTTGGTATTCGCCTTGGCTGGTATCGTCTACATAATGATCGGATTAGCTTATACTGAGCTTGCCTCAGCTTATCCGGTGGCAGGTGGAGGATCTTACTTTACGCTTCGTGGTTTGGGTGATTTCTGGGGATTTGTGGCTGGGTCAGCGTTGATTCTGGATTACACCATCGACATCGCCCTTTTTGCCACGGCTTCTGCCGGGTATCTTAATTTTTTCATGCCTTACGTCATAGGTCGGGACATAGCCAGTTTCGTAACCACAATCGGACCTTTTCATAACGTCAATCCAGTCTGGTGCATTGAAACTCTTATCCTGATAGGATTTTTGATCTGGCTCAACATCAGGGGAATACGGGAATCCTCGTTTGTGAATGAGGTCATAGGTGCGGTGGTCATCGCCACCGAATCAGCTTTAGTCATCTTGGCATTCCTTTTTGCCTGGAGACCTGAGCTTTTAGCTCACCAATGGAACACTCAATTCCCCTCCCTTCACAACTTTATGTATGGTTCATCCATTGCCATCATATCCTTCGTGGGATTAGAATCAATCTCGGAGGTGGCGCAGGAGACCCGACGTCCAGCCACAGTCATACCCCGCACCTCCATCACTTTGATCTTCACGGTCTTTATCTTTGCTGTAGCTTTTTCAACTTTGGGTTTGGGGATTTTGCCCTGGCAAGATTTTGCCGCAAACATTGACAATCCCGTTGCGATTTTAGCACAAGCCATACCTTTCATAGGCTTGATAGCCGGACCCTTTGCCGCTGCATTGGGCGCACTGATTTTGTTCATCTCCGCAAACACAGGGATAATGGGTTCATCCAGACTGACTTATTATCTAAGCAAGTTCGGAATCATCAGCTCTTGGTTTGACGCGGTTCATCCAAAATACAAGACCCCCATCCGCACAATTTTAGTGTTTTCTGGAATCGGGGTATTTGAAACCATCTTATCCTTCCTTACCCCCTCTGCCATGGACACTCTGGCGAACATGTATGCCTTCGGGGCAACTTTAGGATATACCATGGTATTCATAGCTTTAATTAAATTGCGATTCTCCGAGCCCTGGACTCCCCGACCTTACAGGATGCCTTTAAACATCAAATTGAAATACAAAGGGAGAAAAGTCCTCTTCCCTGTTTTAGGGGTAATCGGAACATTGGGAGTTGCTACAATCTTATTCATGGTGGTTTTAACCCACAGCATTGGACGTATTGCTGGACCTACCTGGATTCTGTTTTGTTTCGGTTACTACGCCTGGTATCGGAAGTCCCGAAAGCTCCCCATCTTCAAGAGCATAGACCACAATTGGGAGAAACAGCAAATGGATGTGTTAAGCTCGGCACAAGAATTTGATTTATTAGAGCAGTATAAATTAGCTTTGGCTGAGAGGGATAAAAAGAGGGTGGAGTTAAAATGAGCTTTTTTAGACCTGGTCAATCCGCCACACCCATGCCTGATAAATTGTCCAGAACGGATTATTACCAGATTGTCACCAGTGTTCTTATGGTGATATTGGGAGCAGTAATTTTGATTAGATCAGTAAGTGGCGCTATCACCGTAATGACCCTGCTTGTGGGTGGAGGATTTTTAGCTCTGGGTTGTTATAGGCTTAATTTCGTTATAAAATATTTCAGAGAGAAACGAAGATGCAACCGCACGTGACTTTTCTTGGAGCAATATTAGCTGTTCTGTTCACCATATCTATGGGGGCTTTGTTGTGGTGGATGCTCCATCCGCCTCGTCAGATTCAGCCGGCAGTGGCTGTTGCCCGTCATGCGGTGGGAGCTTTCAAGCGAATCCTGGTTCCCACATCCGGGGTGCCTTATTCCGAGAAGGGAATAGAATTAGCCTGCCGACTGGGAACAGAACAGGAGGCGGAAATAGTATTGACCTATGTGTTGGAGATTCCCAGAACCCTTCCGTTGAATGCGCCCATTCCAGAGGCAGAGAAAGAGGCAGAAGAGGCTTTGAAGAGAGGAAAAGAGGTCGTGGAACTTCATCATTTGATTCCCATTCTCAGATTGGAAAGAGCCAGAGAAGCGGGGGAGGGAATCGTTAAGGTGGCTAAAGATAATGACGTAGACGTTATAGTTTTGGGAATGCGCCCAAGCTGGCGGGGAAGCCAAGCTGGCTGGGGAAAGACCACGGATATTCTGTTGCGAAAAGCTCCCTGTGAGGTGGTGATTGATAAACTGCCGGAATAGCTCAAGCGGTCAACGGATTAAGCAGATGGGTCAACGGATTAAACAGATGAGTCAACAGATTAAACGGATGAAGCGGATGGGTGATCCGTTTAATCCGTTGCATCCGTTGACCAATCCGTTACATCCGTTGACCATCTTATAGGAGAATGATTATGAAAGTAGTAATTTTAGGATGCAGTCGAGTGGGAGCCATGTTAGCCACTGATCTGGCCAAAAATGGAAATGAAGTTGCGATGATAGATTCTAAAGAAAGCTCATTTATCAGGCTTCCCAAAGACGTGGAGATAAAAAAAATAGTGGGCATGGGAGTTGAACATGACACCCTGATACGAGCCGGAATAGAAAAAGCGAACATTTTCTTAGCCCTGACAGATAGTGATAATACCAACATAACTGCCGCTCAACTGGTCAAGCAGAGATTCAAAGTTGCCAAAGTGGCGAGTCGGGTTTATGATGCTCAAAGAGCCAAGGCTTTCCGGGAGCTGGGATTGAACATCATCTGCCCGACAGTTGATACGGTGGAGAAATTTCAAGAGTTTCTGAAATCAAAATAAACGGTAGCCGCAACCTTCAGGTTGCGTTGAGAAAAATAATTCAGAAGTTTGAGTGTTCTTTTATTGACAGAACGCGTAGGCAAGCCTTCATGGCTTGCCCAAAGACAGGAGATATAAGCCCGAGCCGTAAAGGCTCGGCTACGTTAGACGGTAAAAAAACCTAAACTCTTTTAAGACCAAACGCAGAAAAATCAAATAATCTTGAGCAACGAAAAAACGAGGATGATCTCATGTATATAATTATCGTAGGTGGTGGAGATGTGGGCCTCTCCCTTACCAGACTACTTCAGGAGGAAGAGCATGAGGTAGTTCTGGTGGAAAAAGACCCCACACGTTTTGCCAAGCTTTCCGAAGAATTGGGAGAATCAGTTATACTGGGAGATGGGGCGGAGTTGGGAACTCTATTGGATATGGGAGCTAACCGGGCAGACGTCCTGGTAGCCGTCACTGGCACGGACCAGGATAATCTGGTCATCTGCCAGTTAGCCAAACTGATCTATCTTATCCCGCGCACCATCGCCAAGGTGAACGATCCCAAAAACGAGGAGCTTTTCTCCTCCTTAGGCGTGGATGCTACCGTCTCCAGCACAAGAACTATCGCCTCATTGATCGAGGAGAAGATCGACGCCGGAATGGCAATACCGCTTCTGGCATTCAAAGAGGGCGGGGTGGAAATCTTCAAGACTGAGCTTTCCAAAGAATCATCTCTGATCAACCAAAAGATCTCCAAGCTCAAACTGCCCAAGGATTGTATAATCATCGCTGGCTTGAGAGGAAACGAGGTTATAATTCCCAGAGGCGACACCAGATTCCGGGAAGGGGACACCATCATTATGTTGATAAGAAAGGAGAGAAAGGAAGCTTTCAAACGCCTCTTTCTGGAAGCGGTATGAACCAGCACGATGCAATGGTATCCGTGGGGACCGTTTCTCAAATAGTCCCTAAAGAATTAAAAACACAATTGTCATGCTGAGCGGAGCGAAGCATCTCGGTTTTAGATTCTTCTCCCGCCTCCGGCGGGATCAGAATGACAGCCTTTCAGAGATAGGTCAACCATCCTGAAAGCCATTTGGCTCAAATGAGGTGGTTGACAATCTTTTTTTGTCTGTTTTCCGAAATATTGAACGTGCTTGACCTACATACACATCTGAGCCATGACCGCTTGAACGAGTAGTTAGAAACACACCTTAGGCGGGCTTCAAACCGAATTTCTTACGATAGGCGTTGAACTGTTCGAGTTCCTTTTCAGTGAACACACTTCGCTCATCTTGCCAGGAATCTGGGTAGTTATCAGGCATCGATAAAACTGGACTGTTCAACGCCACGAGATCAAGTACCCTCTCTATGTCGGGACGAGAGTCTGTACCTCGCGGATAGGTCACGTTCTCGCTATATTCCTCATAGATAAAGGCTCTGCCAGTGTCAAAGCTAAGCACAGTGATGAGGTCGTTGACTGCATCACGTACGATTTTAAGCTTATCGACTAAAACGATGGGCATCCTTCTTGTTTGGTTGTGCGATCTAGAGACAACCTCCTTTTTCAAGTGAGCAAGCCAACCGTTGCACAAGTCCTTAACCTGTTCCTCAATGGCGGCAACTCGCTTGTCGAAGCGGACTTCTCGGAGGCGATCTGCTATCTTTGCTTTGGCGACTTCGTCCTTCGCGTTCTGCATCAGTTCATTTTTGAACTTTCGAAGTGTAAGAAAGTCTGAACCTTTATCTGTAACGATCCTCCGGATCACCATAAGACAACTCTCATAGAGAGCGCTTGCTATCAGTGACCAGCATAAATGATCCCTATGGGCAAAAACATTGAAGGGAAAAACTGCGATCCTCTCAAGGAGATACAAGTTCGAATTCAGCTGCACTGCCTGCAACCATAGTGATTCAATCTGCGTCTTGTATTCTTCTATCCACTCCTTCTTCAGGAGTTGTTCGGAAATCTGGGACATTATTGGTATGACTCCTGGCTTACGCTTCGAATCTTGTAGCTCCTAGTCGGGGCCCCCAGCCCTGACTGAGTTCTGGGGGCACGGAGGGACCACCCTACGACTCCGGAATCTTTTCGCCAAACAGTCCCTTCGGACATGCTTGACCTACAATGCGAATCCCCTGATGTCCTTTTGCTTTTTCTCCGTTTATATTATAAAATTCCCTTCCAAAAAGCAAGCAAAAAAAACGCCGCACATTCGTTCCTTTCAGTTCACGATAAACAATTGGGCGGCCTCTTCTGGTCAAAGATCGGGCTTTAAGTAACTATTCAAAAACTCATTTTATTGAGGAGGTGTTACGTAGGGACAGGGCTTGTCCCTGTCCTAACTTCAATGCAGGACAGCCACAAGGGCTGTCCCTACGAACTGCGAGGGGATAATAATGGTTCTAAGGCAATGGATGGTAAGCCTCCATACCTTCCGGGGGCGGCTGGGCTTTATTCATGCGAATAATGGAATACCCAAGTGTTGAATTTATCACAGCTTCCCTCAGCTTCCACAAGAATGGCATAATTCGTAGCTCAATATCGTGTTCGGTTAAAGCGGCCAGAATATTATCGATTTTAGTTTCGGCAATAGGAATGACCGGTTTGCGTGAAATCCAGTAGCCAGCAACTTCGTCAACAAGAGTAAAGCCTTCGGAATTAAACTCATATTGATACAGACACTGTTTTTGGATTTCTAACAGCCAACGACTCTCAACCGCAACAACGTACTTTGCAGAACTTCCGCCCATTAATTTGTCAACGTCATTAGGGTCACTGCTTGGTGAAGCAAAAAAGGTGACCCTGGGACAATCTCGCGGAAGCAGGTAGTTATGTAGATGATCGTAATCGATGGCCCAAACCATCAAACCTTCTTGCTTCGCACTCTTGCTCGGTGCAGGCTGAGGATCAAATCGTTTAATACCCGGCTTATCGCTGATATGATATAGCTTAATATTCATCTACTGTTGAGTTCCCTTTTTTCATTCATATTGTATCGGCATTAGGAACTAAGCATCAGGAAGCTTAAAGGTGTTCCAGATATGTTTCCATACGATTGCAATGTTGAGAACCGAATCGTGTATAACGATCTCATCCAGCTCTTGTAAAAGATCAGGTCTGGGGCCATCTTTGGCGAAAAGGGTAGCATATGGAGCTTTCTTTCTACTGGTGAAGGGGTACTGATTGGGATGAGCTAAAATGTTTGAGACCGCAAATGATCCTCTGCAAACATAAAGCATCTCCAACCAGACGTCATTTTTAGGCATTAACTTTGGAATGGTTTGCACCGTGGAAAAATCCACACCGAATTTTTTGTCAATCTTTTTGGCCTCTTTTAAAATGGTTCTTGATGAAGCGTTTGTTGAAAGAATGTTTCCTTTCTCAAAATAAGTGCCGATAACTTTGTTCCAGTGGGCTTCTAACTCTTTGTGTAGACCATTGTCGTAAGAGGCTAGGAAACGGTTGTCACAATGGCACGGCATACAGGAATCAGCGATAAAATGGGTCAACATAAAGAAATAAGTCGCGGTTTCTTCCCTTCGAGTGCGTGCATTAGGATGGAGATTGCTTGCGAACCTTACGTTTCCCGGGACGACAGCGGCAAGGGGGGGATCGCCAAGAATCAATTGATCGTCAATAGTAATGGTTAGGGCTTGTGACCGGTCCGCAAGGTGTTGACCTGGCTTTGGCTCAGCTTTGTAAGGTGTTGCCCACCAATCGGGATTCAATGTTCTGTCTTTTTTTAAAAAAGCATGTATTCTCCGATGGGTGCCCAATTTCTTTAGAATCTTTTGCCTATCCACTGTGAACCGCTCTGCCTGCGAACCGGTGTAAGGCTTCATCTTCAATATATGATTCTCAACTTTGGACCCCCCCTTTTTGGCGTCCTTCAGATCCGGGATCCATGCCCCTATCGCCGTAGATCTTACATGGGGTTTGAGCAATTTTACCACCCAATCCGCTTCGTCAAGGTCATCAAGGAGCGCCACAGCGCGAATCGCCAGCCAAGTGTGTGTTCTTTGCTTCATTTTCCTTCTCCTTTTCATTGCCTGAAACAAGTTGGTGTCAACAAACCAGTTTCATCGACAGTGGATAGTGAGCAAAATTTCATCCAATAAAGTTTATGTTCTCGAACACCGGCGGGTATTTATCCCGCATGCAAATAAAAGGGCAGTGATTTCGAAAAAAGTGGCAACTCGTTTCTCTACATATTAAATTGACATGTGAAGTGTATTACTAACCTAATCTCTTTTCACTCCAGAACATGGATGTTCTTCTTCCTGCACATGTCCTTGAGTATTTTCGGCCATACGGTGACACTGCACTCTCCAAGGTGCGCCTTGTGGAGCAGGCTCATGTAAGTGCGGGACTGCCCAATGCCACCACCAATGCTTAAGGGTATTTCTTTGTTTATGATTGCTTGGTGATATGGCAACTTGAGGAAATCAAGCTGTCCGGTCATCTCCAACTGTTTCTTTAGCGTATCGGCGTTAACGCGGATGCCCATGGACGTCAGCTCGTGGCGGCGCTTTGTCACCGGGTTCCACACAAGAATGTCACCGTTAAGACCATGCATAGGTCTGCCGTCCTCGGAGATTGTCTCCGTGACCCAGTCGTCGTAGTCTGCCGCCCTCATTTCGTGGGGGTAGCCGTCCTTGAGGGTCCAGCCGACCCCATAGATGAAGATCGCGACGGCTTCCGTTTAGGAATACAATAAGTTTTGCGAAACGTTTACTTTATTTCTTCAAACTCACCTGTCTGTTTGTTTTTTCTAACATTATCCCAGCGAAAATATTTGCCATTCATAGAAATATAAACCCCATGCGGTAAAGTTTGGACAAATGCCAAAGAACTTCCTAAATTAAATAATCCATCAGAACTACCAAACTTGTATGGTATCATTGCACCGGTTAAAATTATTGTTTTATCGTTTATGGAATTTGCGAGAACTTTGGCAGTTTCTACCATCGTATCAGTGCCGTGGGTAATCAGTATTTTATCTTCCTTTGTTCTTCGGCAGTTTTCAAGAATAATTTTTCTATCAGCGTCAGTCATATCTAAACTATCAATCATCATTAGAGTTCTGATGTCAATTTCTAGTTTACAACGACCCAATTTTAGCATTTCAGGTAGGTGAGTGTCCTTGAAAAAGAGTTTTCCCTCTAGTTCATTGTACTCTTTATCGAAAGTCCCACCCGTAATAAAGATTTTGATTGTCATTATTTTTCAGTTATAAGTTAATATTAATAAATGCTTTGTCGTTAAACCAGCTCAAATTTAGTTTAACTTCACAATCGCCGTCTCACGCTGCTTGCGCGGCAGGTCGGGGAACTTGTCAAGGATGTCTTCGGCATGCAGGAATGTAAGCTTCTCGGGCAGGTCGGGATACTTGTCCGTCTTCAACTGAGGGAAGAGTTGCTGGACATGGGCCTCGGCGCCCTTAAGGACTTTCCAGATCTTCTCTACCACTTCCGTCAGATACTGCAGGTTGCGCTGATTTTCGGTTATCACCAGCTCCCAGTCCCACTGATCCACATAAGAGCTGTGATCGTGATCCAGGAAGTAGTCCTTACGCACGGCGCGCATGTCGGTGTACAGGCCTTCCCCCACCTTCATGCCGAACTGCTTCAGCGCGACACGCTTCCACTTGGTTGCGGCCTGCACCACCTGGGAATCGACTGGGTGCTTGTCATAGTCGTTTGAAATGTGGAACCCGATTGGGGTTCGTGAGCCATCACGGTCCAACATATCGTTCACGCCGCTCTCAATGTCTACGATCAGATGAACCTCAACCCGCATAAGATTGAGCTCCTTGCACAGACCCTCCTCGATGTAGTTTTTCACTGCTGTAATGGCCTTCTGCGTCTCCTTTGGGGTTAAAAGAGAACTATAGTCCTGTGGCAGGATTTTCTCCAGTTCGTTATAATCGCCGATGCCGGGTCCAGCTAAGTCCGCCTTCTTGTCTGCTGTCGCCATTATCTTTACCTCCTTATAGAATTTTTTTGTGGGCTTCTAATTCGTTCAATATCCTTTTAAGTAACATGGGTATAAATTTCAATCTGCTTGATTGCTTGACCAGGAGACTCGTCTCCTGCTATCTCTTTCGCTCTTCCGAGCCTTGTATATTATGCAATTCTTTCCCAAAAATCAAGAAAAAAACGCCGTGAAGCGTTCAACTGCGTTCGCGGTAAACAATGGTGCGACGCCATCTATTTCTCATGATGCATCCCGCCAAAGGCGGGATCTTCGACCCCGCATTTTGCGGGAAATCTTGAGACTATTCCTGAAGAATCAAAAAACATATCCTTGAAACAGCCGAACCATTGAGCTTGCCGGCGGACTTTTGTGCCGTATGGTGCAGCAAATTGTTAGGCGTCGTTCTCAGGAATCAGAGTCCCCAAAGGGATCAACTGTTGTCAACCTGGCATTCGGAAGTTCGTAGTACAATGAACCATTGTGAGAATACACATTTGGAACCCCAAGCCTACGGTTCTCTTCTTGTGCCTTGCGGACAGCGCGACTGCCAATACGTCGGATTTCAATAGATTCGCGATACGTTTCAACGTCTAAGGGTTGGTCAGCCTTCATTAATTCGCTCCCTTACCTTACGTTCTGAATGAAGAGGTCAAAGAGTCCCTCATCACTTATAGCAATGTTATCACCTTTTCCAATTGCAACTTCTTTGAATTGCGCAGTGGAGTTGTAGACCAAGTGCCAACGACCCACTTGATGTCTGTAAAGATTCCAGAAGTTGGTGATGCTTCGATAGAAGCGACGCACGACATCGGCTTCCGGTACGTCATGTCCTCCTTTGCGCACACGTTCTCGGATGCGAGTGACACAAACCCTAGGAGACTCCAAAAATATGAATATGATTGTAACGGAATACTTGGCCTCATTCAAACGCTGAATGATACGCTGAAAGCTACGTCCCGCAAGGGTGGATTCGATGAGAAAGCTCTCGCCTTGCTTGATTTGAGCCACCATCCGTTGGAAGAACAAACGGCCTGCTTGGATTCTTACCTCTTCCAGGCGCCCGGGGCCAATTTCATCGGCTATCTCATCAGCACTGAGATAACCGTAGGCGTGAACTGCGAGGTATTCTCTGGCGAATGTGGTCTTTCCAGACCCATTTGGCCCAGCAACTACCACAGCGCGTTGTGACATGGTTCTTACCCTGTTTCCTGCTCGAATCTTATTCGCCAGCCTGTCGATGAGACTCCAGCGCGTCTAACTACGTATTGTTTGTACGGCTACAAGAAGTGGCAAACACTGCAGTCCTTGCAACATAAGCCTCCGACCCTTTCCCTACCTCTAACATCATAACGCCAATCTCCCCAATCTTTCGCTCTTCTCACGTTCATATATTATGCAATTCCCTTCCAAAAATCAAGAAAAAACAGCTGCACCACGTCGCAAGGGCTCGGCCAAACAAAAAGGCTCCCCAGCACGGTGCTGGAGAGCCTTTTGCAATTCGATTCAAACACTTTACTTCTTTTCAGTTTTCTTCGTTCCCTTACCCTTTTTGGTTTCCTTTTTGGATTCCTTACGGGGAGCGGGAGCACCAACGCCTTTCCCTGCCATTGATCTCACCTCCTATGGAGGCAAAATTGTTAAAGGGCACATTTCCGCTCAGTTAAGCAATCACTGGCGGCGTTTAGCTTAGCATTAATGAAGGCCACCATTCTTCCTACTTTTTTTCCTCATATTCTTCCTCTCCCTCATCCTCATCAAAGGGTCCGATATCCGCGCATTCTTCAGAGCAGTATGGTTTATTATCTTTCCACACGGGATCGCCCTTTATTTTTTCTCCGCAGGAAGCGCACTTCATATTTCTCACCTCCCCATGAGGCTAAATTGTTAACACCAAAAAAGGAAACCTCTTCGGAAGACCCCTGTGTAAACGATCAGAGTGTCGACCGAATTTTGGCGATCGATTATACGTATTTTTAGTTCAATTTGTCAAGAAAAATCTTTGTACGAAGTCAAGATTTTTGCGACGGGAGAAGTGGCTGGCGAACGCGGGCCGGTACTTACTTGACGATCTTCTAAGATCGTGCAAGACGGGTGGCAATATTTCGGTTTTTGGTCGGACTTTAGTAACAAAGAGCAGGATAACCACGTAAAGAAAATTGAGTTTGAAAAGGAGGAGTTATGAACCATCAGGATGAAAAAGATGACCGTCACGGCTTGGTGATTGGAGGACTAATAGTATTAGGTCTGGGAGTGATTTTTCTTTTATCGAATCTCGGTATCATCCCTGATTTTGGAAGGATGTGGCCTCTGGTTCTGGTGGTAATCGGGATCGCGCTTCTGGTGGGAGCGGTGATGAAGAAAGAAACAAAAAAGGAGAAAGAGGAAGAAAGATTCAAAACACCCGAATAAGATAAGGGGGAGCTTTTGGGGGTGTTGAAAAAGTGCCTTACACGCTTTAATCGGCGAGAAGAGATTATCGTAGGGATCCCGCCGTTTCCAGAACCTAACTTAACTTAGGTTCTGGAAATTGGCGGGATGGCTGTTTTCCTTAGAGTTAGGACAGGGACCCCGCCATGGCGGGATTTCGCAAGCTCAACAAGCCCTGTCCCTACATAAAAACTTCTCCATACAATGGCTTTTTCAACAAGCCCTTTTGCTCCGCCCCTACATTCGCCATTGCAAAAAATAAAATTTATGCGCATCCCTGTAAAGGAGCAGGGCCACCTTTATATAAATAGTTTATCAGATAGAGAATATCACCCAGATCCATAGTGCAGTCGTTATTGGGGTCTCCCGCAGGTCGGGGATTAGGCTCGGGTCCACCCTTGTAAAGATAGTTAACCAGGAAGAGTATATCCCCCAACTCTATCTCACCGTTTCCGTCAGCATCTCCCCACACATAGGCTTCTGCAGTATTTTTGAAGATCATATTTGCCCCACCCCAGTTGCTGACCCCCAGATCGGGCTTATAGGAATAATGATAATCGAAGACGATCTCGGTCGTGGGAGGGGTAACTACAGAAACCCAGCCACCAGCTAAAACGTAGCAGTATTGAGCTGTTTCGAGAGTATCTCCATCCACCATCACATTCTCCAGAGAGTGAGCGGGATAGTGATTCAGATAGAACACTTTCTTTATTCCATCGCCGGCATGAGTCTCGCCGACTACGTTTAATACCCCGTCGCCATCCACATCCGCCCATACCATCTCCTCAATCACAGCTGTATTGTTGGAACTCCAAGTTGGGCTGGTGGTCAGAGCACCACCGATGTTCTCGTAAATTACAGAGTAACCCCACCATCTGCCCGCAGCTAAATCCTTATCTCCATCATTGTCCACATCACACCAGGAGACTGAGGAACCATAGCCCTGGGTGTTTGATCTCCAGACCGGGGTGGTCAAAAGTGTCCCGCCCACATTACCATACACTTCAAAATATCCCGGTTGGCCTAACTGATAATTGTTGGCAACTGCCAGGTCCAGAAAACCATCGTTATCCATATCTCCCCAGTTGAGGGTATTCCCATCATAGTATCCACCGGAGTTCCATGAGGCATATCGCTCGATTGAATCCCCGTGGTTATAATAGATAAACACCGGACCGACAGAAGCGATAAAAGCCAGATCCAGATCTCCGTCGCTGTCCACATCCGCCCATTCCACATCATAGCAGGGGGTGCTATCGATCGATGTCCAGGAAGGGATGGTCTCTAAAGTTCCTCCGATGTTGTAATAGATTCTCTGGTGTTCACGGATATTATCGTAGGATTCTCCACTAGCTACGGCTAAGTCCAGATCACCATCTCCATCCGCATCCCCGAAGGCACAGGCAAAGGAGTGCATGGAATCAACAGATTGCCACGAAGGGGTGGTCTCCAGAGTGCCGCCTAAATTCATATAAAGCTGGACGGTCGAGGCTTTCCATCCGGAAGAGATGTAGTTGGATACGGCAAAGTCCAAGTAGCCATCTTGATTCACGTCTCCCAGTGCAGAATGTCCGGAATATTGAGAATTGGAAGAGGCCCAGCCATGGGTGGTCTGAAGATTGCCATCATAATTGAAATATACGTAATTAGGAGCCAGCGCCATGTCGTTTCCGTTGGAGATGGCAAAATCCAGATATCCGTTTCTGTCAAGATCGCCCCAATTGGCACCGGTGGAGTAAACGCCAGTCTCGGTGGATTGCCAGAAAGGGGATTTTTGCAGAGGAATTTCAGACAAGGCTAGTCCACAAATCGTTAAAATCATCATAAGGGTGATTAGCAGTATCTTCATAATAAATTAACCTCCAAGTTTGAATTAACTCTTGCGATTTTTAACCTTTGTCAGATAACTCGCTTCAGGGGGTGGTCCTCCTTTGTAAAGATAACTTATAAGATAGAGCACATCGGAGAGATCTACTATGGTGTCGCTGTCGGCGTCTCCAGAAAAGAAGGGGATGGGAGGAGGTCCGTTCTTAAAAAGATAGTTTATGAGATAAAGCAGATCCCCCAAGTCGATCTGTTGATCAAAGTTGGCATCTCCCCGAATATACGGCCCTATATCCAGGGTGAATTCAAGATTCTGATCTCCGGTAACCTGCATTACGGTATCGAGGGAGAAGTAACCCGGATGGGTTATCTGGAAGAGGTAATGTCCGCCACCAACGTTTTCAAAAAGGAAGGAACCGGTCTGGTCGGTGGTATCTGAGATTTCCAGCTCCCATATTTGGATGATGCTTCCGGAAGAGTCTGGAGGATTGTCGGATAAACCTATCTTCCCCGCCACCTCAGAATAATTCTCCACCTCCACCTGCATGCTGTCTGAGTCTGAGTTTCCGTATCTGTCGTAAGCAGTTACCTTCACCCAGTAAGTGCCGTTAGGAAACTCTTCAGTGTTCCAGCCACAATACCAATCGGAGGCTTCAACCACGCTGTCTCCATCTGTGTTGGTAACGATGAAATAAAAATTCCTGTAAGTATAATCTCCCTGGGTGTGACACACATCATCGTCCTGATAGATCACGTTCACATTCTGATCCCAGAAGAGGGTATCAGTGAAGATGAAGGAGAGAACGGGACCAAAGGAGACACTGTCATTGAAGATGGAGTATTCGATCTGATAAGGGATCATTCGCCAGGAGGGGTGATTGGTTTTGTCATATATCTTTGAGACGATATCCACAGGTCCCCAGAACGGACTCCCTGGGTCTAAATAAAAGTGAGTCATATTGTAACAGAATGCAAATTTCTCCGTATCTCTGGCATTTTCGATCTCGGGAGGATCAGGCTCGTCAATGGGGACCAGTTCGTCCAGAGGGTTGGCGATGAACTTCCAGTCAGACGACCAGGTTACCCCCTGATTTCTTATCTTGACGAAATGTAGGTGATGAAATTCAGCCACGGGCCAATAGACCAGATCGCCCAAATAGTCGCCAACCTCAACGCTATCGCCTACTTGAACCGGGATGGTGTATCGATCCAGGTGAGCATAAAGCCAGCCATCGCACCAGCCAGCCCCAGTCGAGTCTCCCACAGCCACCCTCCAATGATACTGACCTGATATGGTCAGTACAGCTTTGACTATGCCGGATTTGACTGCATACACAGGGGAACCATAAGGCTGCATGATATCTATTCCGGGATGAAGATAAGGGGAACCCCCGTAATATTGATACTCGCCATAGTTGTTCCCTAAAGGAAGAGAGACGTTTCCGGGATCAAAGGGCCAACGAATTCCTTCTGCTAAAGGAGCGAAAAAGATGGAGAGAAAAGCAAAGAGAAGAGCTGTTTTTGTGGTTTGTCTTAATTTGTGTGAATTTTGAACCATTTGTGTTCCCTATTGTGAGGTGCGTGAACAGCTCCATGACACTTTAATTAACAGAGACTTAGACTGTTCACCTCATCTGTTACTTCAGGTGCACCATTCGGTTTTACGCCAAGTCTCTTGCTTCAGTCCTCTACTATTAAGTATAGCATGAAACCGAAAAATGTCAAGATAGTATTTAGGGTTATCGGATTATATTGATACGTTTTTGATGATACTGCCAAAAGTTTGACCACCAGATTTGTGCTCTTATTCTCAAAGCTGTTCTCGTTCGTGATTTTGATTATCGATGTTTTAGGGGTGAGAAATTCGGAATTATCGGTGGCTATTTATTGATTAAAGCTTCCAGGATCACATCATCACCTGATAGGGAATACCTTGGCGAAGAAAATGAGACCAAATTTTTAATTCCGTATATAATAGTAGAAGAGTCCACACTGTATATTCCTCTTCCTAAGATTTTGGGGGCAATGATCACCACCAGACGGTCAGCCAGTCGCTTTTTGAGAAAAGAGGTAATTATCTTTGATCCCCCTTCGACTAAGATAGAACGAATATTCCTTTGCCCCAGTTCGTGCAAAAGACTTTTTAAGTCGACATGGTTAGAACGATCCTTCTTTATCAACCACACCTGGGCACCTGTGGATTGTATCCTTTTGATTTTTCTCTGATCAGAAAGGGAGGTGGTTGCAATGATGGTGGAAGATGCCGCCCTTCCTTTGAGCATGTTGCAGTCAAGCGGCACTCGAAGTCGACTGTCCACTATTATTTTTTGAGGATTTTCCCCCTTGACCAGGCGAACGGTTAGTCGAGGGTCGTCCCGGATAATTGTGCCCACTCCTACCAAGATAGCGTGATTAAAGCTTCGCATCCGATGAGCAAAACGAAGGGAGGATGCTCCGCTGATCCATCTGGAATCTCCGTAGATGGTGGCGATTTTGCCATCCAGAGTTTGGGCATACTTCAAGGTGACGAAAGGCAGACTGGTCTGACGATATTTTGCTTGAGAAAGTTTCTTAAGCGACTTCTCAATCTCCACTATAATTTTTTCTGTTAAAACAGGAATGCTTTTCATTGTAACCCAAGAAATCTTTTGCTTTTTCTGAAGAAGAGTAAGTATTCAACGATTTGTTGTCAAGATATTATTTATGAGGTTTCTTAAAAACTTGAGTTGAAAGAGATTCTATTTGGAGTGTCAAACCTCAAGGGCTGTCGAAAAACCCCGTTGGCAGGGCTAAATGCCCTGCTCTATAGAGGATAAGTTATTGTCTCCCATAGAGGCGGGAATTCCCAGACGGGTCTCCGTCATCCCGCCCCAAAGTGTAGCTTTTTCAACAAGCCCAATTCAAACATTACCCCTTACAGAAACCTTACAGAAAAGAATTGACAATAACGAAATTTATATTATTATGTATATAGTTTTGGGTTTTCAGGATTTGGAGGAAGGAAAGATTGCCAGTTTGGTTCCGATTTAAGTATTTATCTTTTGTTTAGTCTTAGACAACACTTTTTAAACCCCAACTTTCAAGGAGGTTAACATGCTAAACCTTAAAGGTTTTAATCAGCCTAGGCTCATAGGACTTGTGCTCTTATTGTTGGGCTGGTTCTGTTTTGGCTCGACGCCTTTGTGGGCTGACCCTAACCCAGAATGGATAGAGCTCACTCCTGGGATGGAGAAGAACCCTCAAATTAATGTTCTGGAGTCAAATTTTGAACAAGTGGTATTTGACGTCCAGATACTTGGCATGTGGTCTGAGGAGGTGACAACCAAGGGAGGGACTTTCAATCGATTCAGCATACCAGAGTGTGGCATAACCAATGTCATCGGTGAGCCGAGGCTGCCGGTGCTCAGAAAAATGATTCAGATTCCTTATGGGGCTGAAGTGGATATGGAGATTATCTCCTCAGAGTTCAAGGAAAAGTCCTTGGCGGAATTGGGCATATTTAATCGGATCATTCCCGTTCAGCCTTCCATTCCCAAAATTGAAGGCGCTTGGGAAAATGCTCAGTTTGCGATTGATGAGGAAACGTATCTAACAAACACCTTCTATCAGCAGAAGTTAGCACAGGTGGGAGAGATAGGTGCAATCCGCGGACACAGATTTGTAACAGTGGAGATCTCACCTGTCAGTTACAATCCGGTGTCGGAGAGATTGAAAATTTACTCTTACGTAAGGGTTCGGGTGAATCTGACTGGTTCCAACAGGATCCAAACTGAAAATATGCTCTATCGATACGCTTCTCCGCCCTTTGAGGAGATGTGCCGGGACATGTTCATCAACTACTCAGCTTATCAAGACATAATTAAGGGGGCTCCTGCTTTGCCCATAGGATATCTTATCATCGTGCACGACAGTTTTGAGTCCCAGGCGGTTCCTCTGGCGGAATGGAAGAGTAAGAAAGGTTATCATGTGACTGTTGCAAACACCACCCAGACTGGCACTTCCACCACCAGTATCAAAAATTACATTTCAGAGGCTTATGGCACCTGGCCCATTCCTCCGACTTATGTCCTGTTCTTTGGTGACGTAGGAAGCTGGATTCCCACCTACAACGGAACATACAGCTATAGCGCCACCGACCTTTACTATGTGCAGATGGACGGAGATAGGTTTGCTGATATCTACCGAGCCAGATTTCCTGTGCGCAACACCACCGAAGCAACCGACATGGTGAATAAACTCCTCTATTATGAGAACCCGACTTCGCCGGATCTGGAATGGATGAGGAATGAATGTTTCATCGCCTCATCTAGTAGTAGTCAAATGGCGGAGTTCACTCATCGATACGTGATTCAGAATTATCTTATTCCTAATGGAGTGATCGTGGATAGCATCTGGCAGAGATTGGGTGGTAGCACATCCGACATAACCACCAGTGTAAATGCTGGGAGAAGCGTGGTCTGCTATTCCGGACATGGAGGTCCCAGCGGATGGGGATGCGTGCCGTTCTCCACTTCCAATGTGCGGGCTCTCTCAAATGCGGATGAGTATCCTTTGGTGCTCTCGCATGCCTGTTCCACCAATCCTTTTGATCAAACCGAGTGTTTCGGTGAGGTCTGGGTCAAGGAGGCGAACAAAGGAGGTATAGCATTCTGGGGAGCTTCTGCCTCCTCTTACTGGGACGAGGATGACATCCTGGAGAAAAGAATGTTCAAAGCGGCATTTGAGGATACCTGTTATTCAGTGGTCTCCATGACCGATAAGGCGCTATGGTATCTTTCAGAATACTACGGCGGAGGGGGACGTACGAATTACTACTTTGACATGTACAATGTGAATGGCGATCCCTCTGTTGATATTTGGACCTATATCGCCGACGACCTGGTGGTCGATTTCCCCAGCCTCATTCCTATGTTGCCCTCTTATGCCGTGGAGATCACTGTCGAAACTGCGAGCAAAGGTCCCCTGTTTGGAGCTTTGGTCTGTTTGAGAAAAGGAGCGGAGGTTTTTGAGACCGGATACACTGATGCCAGCGGTCAGGTAACGCTGTATGTCTCACCTGCCACGTTGGGCTATATGGATCTGACCATCACCGCCCACAATCAGCTTCCTTTCGAGGACTCCATAAACGTCATCCCGCCGGGAGATGCCTATTTAACTTACCAAGGGTATAGTATTGATGATGACAGTCTGGGTGATAGTCGGGGAAACGGTGATGGAGATGTTGATTTTGCAGAGACCATTGAGGTACCCATTGGGTTGAGAAATCTGGGCGATTCCACCGCCCATGATGTGTATGGCACCCTTTCCACCACTCATCCGCTGGTTAGCGTAATTGACGATTCGGCGTTTTGGGGGGAGATACCCAGCGAAAGCACTGTTGTGTGTCAGGATGTTTTTGTCTTTTACGTTTCTCCAGAAATACCGGATCAGGAGGTCATTTCCTTTCATCTGGATGTTGAGGCTACCAACGGAGAGTGGAGCTATGACGATCTGAGTGTGGTGGCTCATGCTCCGATACTGGTTTATGAGTCCAAGGAGACAGACGACATCGGCGGAAACGACAATGGGAAGCCTGACCCGGGTGAGACCTGTAATATGACCGTAACTTTGAGGAATGATGGAAGTGAGGGGGAACTTCAGGTGTCGGCTGAGCTTTTATGTGATGATCC
>Ga0315545_1001696_pt1 | contig 21037 bp, 35 predicted proteins | sample SalMarSW160210MG_FD_203096 | JGI IMG/M metagenome (GOLD analysis project Ga0315545, IMG submission 203096) | Salt marsh sediment microbial communities from the Plum Island Ecosystem LTER, Massachusetts, United States - Salt Marsh Sediment SW1602-10 ...
TTAAAAACATCATTGAAAATACAACTATGATTATCATTGCCCAAAAATTCTTATCTTTTATTCTTTCGTGCCACTTTCTCATTTTCTTCTTTTGCCTCCTCTTCCTCTAAATATAAATACAATAATTAAAATTACCCATATCCACACTGGAACTTTTCCTAAAAATTTAGCAATATTAAATAAAGTTGATGCTCCCCCTCCAACAAAAAATATCAATAATATAATTGCTACTGCTATTCCCAAAACAGCACCAACTGAAATAAATCCTTTTCTATTCATCTTTTCCCTCCGAATAAAAATCCCAATAAAGTTAATCCACCTAAAATTATTATTAATCCGTCTACACCCTCGTCTCCAGTTATTTTTACAAATGCTGCCCAACCAGTATATTGTGATAAATTACCTTTATCTTCGGCAACACATAAACCAACTTGAGAAGTATCTTTTGCTTTTATCGCTTTCACTAGGGGGTCTTTAGAGTCAATATTTACAACAACATCTGATAAAACAAATCCTGCTCCAGCACCTATTAAAGCTCCAGCACCTGTTAAAGTTGCACAGGTCATTCCAGCTATTGGAATTACTGCCGGTGCTGCTGCTCCTCCACTAGCAACTATAATTGCTCCGCCTGCACCTACTCCCAAGGCACAAGCTAATAATCCTCCTGCAGCTCCAAGAATACCACCACCAATTGTAGATATAAATACAGTATTTGCTTTATCCAAAGTGTTTTTTGCTTCATCATTAGTTAATATCCCATCTGCACTCAAAGAAGATAACCTTACACAAGATTCAGAACCATAACCTTCTCTAGGCAAACATTCCTTACTAGTAATACAAACGGAACCAATTAATTCTTGTGTTGTTGCTTTTCCTATTTCTTCTTTTGTCAAAGAAATTTTTTGAACATCAGATAATGATTTAGTTTCAGTTCCTCCATTTCCCTCAACATTAACACATTTTCCTGGGTCAAAAATACCATTCTTTTGATAAACACAAATTCCCTCTTGATTATTACATTGTAATTTGCTTAGAGTACTACAATCAATACTGCCTCCATTATCTTCACACCAACCCTCAGGAGCAGAAGTATAACAACCTGCAACTCCAGATTGAGAAATATAATTATTGTAAGTTGAATCTATACAAAAATGTTCTTGTCCATAAATTACAGAAGATGATAAAACCCAATTTCCATCTGTACAAGTATAAACATTTGTTGAATGGTCTGGAGCATTTTCATCATAATAACAAGAACCATAAGCATAATTACAAGTATCACCATATCCATTTGAAACACAATCAGCGTCGGAAGTACAAGCTAAATAAGGACATCCATAAACTTCAATTATCCCATCTCCCTGTAAATTTATTGCTTGATTAATCTCTGATTTATATTCCCCTAAAAAATGCCATTCAGAATCAAAAACATTAATTAAAGCACTTGGACCTGTCCACCCTGATTGAGTTAATAACTGTTGAGGATAATAAGTTCCTGAAGAAGCGGGGTCAATTGTTAATGTAGCATAAGTTGCACAAGTTCTTGCTTGTCCTGCTGCAGTAAATAACCCTATTGTTTTACTTAATTTATATAAAAAATTATCCCAAACATTATAATGAGAAGTATCTATCACAACTGTATCATCTTGGGCAGACACTAAAGCGAAACTAAATATAACTCCAAATAAAAGTGCTATTGTTAAAAGTGATTTTGTTTTTTTGTATTCCATATTTTTCTTTCTTGATTGCTAAATAAAAAGAGGCAGGGGCTTTCCTACTAAAAAGTCCAAACTAAAATAAGAGCAGGCTCCGCCTTCCAATTAAATGAACCTGCTTCTTATTCTATTTTCATATTCAACAACTTAGCACCATATACAGCCACTACTGAAACTAATGCTGTATGGATTAAAATACCAATCACTGTTATCACACTTGGGATTTTGAATCCAATTAACACAAGATATACTGGAATTGCACCATACATCAATATTGCAGCGGTTTTTCCAGCATTTCCATTAATTCCTAAGAATTTCTTGAATACTGGCAATTTGAATTGTGCCACTAAAAATGCACCAATTACAATTGCAATTATTGCAGAGACGTATATCATCAATATCGTTGGGATATTAAATGAAATTGGCAAGTAACCACTAATAAAGCTAAGTACTTTTCCACCTGTTGTTGCTGTAACTACAGATGTTGCAGGAATTGAAACAAAAAGAGACTTGATTGTTCCTAAGTTCAATTTGCTAAATACAAAGCTAATTATCCATACTGCAGCAGTCACTAATATTGCTAACATTGCTGACTTTTTTAAATCAACTTTTGCCATCTTATTTTTTTATTTATTTAGTTTTGAACTTTCGCCTAACTATAAAGTAAGGCACGGAGTTCTTTCCGTGAATATGAAGGTTTTACTTTAGTTACTGGTTTATTTTTTTCTTGTAGCAAAATATACAATTAATATTAATACAACAATAATTATCCAAAAAGGTACATTCCCTAGACCAGAAGAAGACCCATTATCTACACTTATTAATCTTCCAGCTTCTCCAACTTTCACAGTAGAACTACTTGAAGCACTATTTCCAGTATAATCTTCTGAAGTACAAGTGAAAACGAAATCACCTGCAAAGTTAGTATCTAAAAACTGTAACTTTGTGCTTTGAAGAGTCAAGGAAGTTGTAGAAGGGGAATCTCCAGTTGGATGAGTCACTAAAAAAGTTTCTGTTGGTGAACTATCAATTGCATCTGCTGTTGTACAAGAATATTCAATTAGGTTTCCATAAGCCTGGTTATCTCCACCCAAATCTACAAATAAACTTACAACAGGGTCTGTTGAGTCAAAAGTAATTCCTGTGTTACTCGCTGTCTCAGGAGCTGAACCATCATTAGCAGTACAAGAAATATTGTACGTTGCTGCATCAGTTAAGCTTGAAATAGTTTTAGAACCAGTGAATTCAGTTTGACTTACAGAAGTATTTGTTATAGCAGTCAATAATGTTGTTGCAGAACCACCACTTGCATTATAATAACAAGTTACATTTAATGTATCAGCCAAATCAGTAGTAACATTAACATTCAAGGTTGTTGAATAATTACCATTTGAAACTGGCACATTAATTGTTGTAGTTGCAGATAACATTGGAACCATTGCTAAACAAAGTACCAAAAAAATACCTAAACTAACAAACTTTTGATTTTTCATTTTATTTAATTGAATTTAATTTTTACCTGTCTTGTCAGTGATTAAACCAATTAAAACAAAAGCTGCGACAAGTAAAATTTTAGTTGTATAAATACCAAACCAATCCCATGTAATTGGAATTATTCCATCCCAAAAATTTAAAATTGTTGTACCTATTCCAGGAAAAATAATTAAAAGTCCAGCAACAAGTCCAAGAATTAAACCATCAAATTTTCCCAACTTTACCATTATAAATTTTCTCCAATTTTATTTATAGAAATATTTTTTCCAACCCTTATTTTCAACTTTGTTTCCATTTTTGAATATCATCAACAATGTGAATTGGGTATTGGGCGTTGATTGGGTATTGGGTAATCTGTTGATTAATAATTATAGAAATCCAGTATTTATAAATCTTTCTGTTTTGGTTTTTGGTCTAAGAACTAAAATTAATCCAACCATTGGAACTAAAGCTGTTTTTGCTAATGGCAAAATTTGATTACTAATTATAAACGGTATTGAAGCGAATTGTCCCGACGCTATAATTGCTATTAAATTTGCCGCTATATGGAATAAAATTGGAATCCTAGCTTCCCTGTATAAGAAAACCTGCACACAAGAAATCATTGCCATGAAAAAAACAAGAATTAAAGCAGTTTCATTTTCTAAACCTTTTGACTGGATGTGGAAAAATAGGAATGCTATTGATAAAATTACAAACAACCCTAGAAGTTTTACACCCAACCGACGAATATCTATTTTAAAAGCACTTGTGAAAAAATCTATTGCAATTACAAATATTGCAAATGTTTCAATGTAAGGGATTAAAATTCCAAAATTAAAAAAATTAAAAAAAGGACTTCCAGAGAAAAGTGGTGCACTAGTTGCCAATAAACCCAAAATTTCTGATAATGGAATTACCTTTGCTAAAACTGTTGAAAAATAAGAAAGCCCAATTAAAATTACATAAGAAACCCCTGTAATAAATAATGTTTTACTCCAAGAAATTTGTTTATTAATTAATGGAACTTGTCTTTTACCATATATTCCATCACCAATAACAAAGGCAAATGAAATTACTAAAAGGATTGTATAAATAAATGCAAGAGTGGGATTTATTAATGTGGAATTAAGAAAAAGTAAGTAACCAACTATTCCGAGTATTCCAATTTCAATTAATGAATCGTTTTTCATCTGTCATTGTTAGTACTTTGTTTGATTTGTTGATTTCTTTCGGGAAAAATAAAAAAAATAAAAAAAATAAAAATTTATTGCTTACCTTCTTAATCCACTGTTAAAGTGGATGTTGAAGAATCTGTAGCACCTACGTCCGCTTTGCTTAATGGATTCTGTAAAGCACTTTGCTTGAATGCACTATATCCAGAAGTCTTATAGTTAGGTTCAATATACAATCCTGCATCAATTACAGTGATATTAACCTGGCTATTACTAACTGGGGCATTTGCACTATCAGCAACTAAATTTCCACTAAACATCTGAATTCCTTCACTTGAAAGAACCGGGCTGTTGTATTGGAAACAGTACTTTTCTCTTTGAGAACCAGAAGTTAATCTTGAAGGACAAGTCACTTCAGAAAGAGTACTCATGCTTACATCTTGCCATTCAGAAGAGTTAACGTCAACAACAATAACTGGTTTGTTTAATGCAGCGTAAGCTGTTGTAGCTTTCAATAAAACATCGAAATCAACAGATGCACCAGCACTAGCAGTTATATTTGTATCCAAATCCACAGGGTCTCGAACAGCACTTATTGTCGCATTACTTTCTTTGTAAAGGTCCATGTTCACAGTTTGAACAGCTCTTCCTTCGGGGTTGCTTCCATCAGTTGAGAAAGAAACTTCCATTGGAAGGTAGTCTGTACCAGCTTCATCATAATAAGCTATAAGTTTATAGTTACCAGCTGTTGGAACAGTAAAAGAAGCTGTTCCTGAACTAGTAGTACCTTCTTTAAGGTAATTACCACTAGCTGTGAAAACATAATATTTCACAGTTGTCTGAGTAGCAGAAGTAGCCAAAGCATCTCCAGTGTTCAGAGTTATAGTTGTTGTAAGTGTTGAAGGATATAAATCCTTAGCATCATCCTCATTATCTCCACCAAAGATTTTGTCTACATTGATAATCCCTAAAGCTAATAATGCCACTACAGCTACAAGAACCCACACAAGAATCTTGCTATTATCTTTTGCCATGTATCTTTTTTATGTCTAACCTGCCTACAATCACCACAAGTTTCGACTATTTAATTTATCCACCGACGTTCAGAAGTAATGGGCGTTGATTGTGAATCTCCCGACATTAGTCAGTTTCATAAATTGTAGTAAAACATATAAGAGATTGCCATTTAAAAACCTTTCTGAAAAAATTCGTCCCTGAAAATTCACAAAAAAAATAGCAAGATTTATAAATACTATTTACATAAATAAATTATCCCCCCAATACCCAATACCCAATCAACGCCCAATACCCAATTCAAAATGACTTTAAAATTAGTAAATAAAGAAGGGGAGACCATTCTCAACCTCGAAAATTTTTCTTTTAAGACAATTAATCCTTATTTTATTAAAGACAGGTTTCAGAAAAAATTAAAAACTCCAAATATAAAAGTTTTTGAAAATATTTCAATTCTCCAAGAAATAGATTTTGTAATTTATGCACAACAAATAAACAAAAAACAAACCTGGGCAAAGAGACAAAAATATGAATTACATTTAAGACCTACAGAATCTCCTGTTGAAAGTGGTTTTATTCAATTAAAAAAATTACCCTTAAATCATCTTATTGAAATTGATTCTAATAATTCAAAAGTTAGATTATCTGGACCTTTTGTTCACCCTACTAAATCTCAGGAATGGAGGGACTACTGATAAATAACCACCCAATAAATTAAGTGGCTTCCCATTAATTCATACTCAAAATGGCATTAGGAAAATATGCAGAAAAAATTAATCAGGGAATTATTGACCCTGAAGAAAGATATAAAAAAATCATGATTGAAGAAATTCCTGTGATGTTGAGTGATAGAGGAGAGATTGTTTGTATTCCCAAAAATCAAGAAGTTTTTGCTGCGGCACTTTTGGGACAATCAGGTTATGGGAAATCTCTTTTATTAAATAGAATTATGATGAGTTTAAAAAACCAATGGAGAGTAAATATTTCTTTGCTTAATGATGTTTCTGAAGAAAGTTATCATTGGTCAAAACCAATGGAAAATAAAAAATTTAATGAATTTAATTTTCGGTGGATTAACCAACTTCCAAGAGCATCACCAATAGTTTATGTTTATCCAAACACAAATAATTTACAATTAAATAAACAAAGATTAATTGGAAAAGATTATATTAAAATTGTTTTACCTTTTGCAGAGATTTTACCAAACATTGGATTTTATTTATCAGGAGTTTTAGAAGATTTTGATTTGGGAAAATCAGGAAATTATATTCGTGATGTAGAAGATGAATTAAAAGAATGCCAATCATCTGCAGAAGTTAGAGAAGTTTTAGAAGAAGGTTTGCCTGGAAAAGATGGAAAAGCTTTTGCATCAATGCGGGCAAAAATTTTCAATGCTTTTAATAATCTATTTAAAGAAGGAATTTTGGATATAACTAATCCTGAATGTCATCAATATTTAAGAGTTTTTGAAAAAGGAAAAATGGATTTTATGAGCAACCCTTTTACCTGCATAATGAAAGCAGGATTAATTCCATCTTTTGTTACTTCAAATTTAGCGACGAAGAAATATAAATCAGAAATTTTTGCTCACTATGTTAGAGAAATTTTTAAAAATAATATCAAAGATTTTCCAAATCAAAAAACTTTTTTAGGATTTGATGAATTAAGAACAGTTTGTGAAAAAGATGATGAACCAGCATCGAAAGCAATTGGAGATGTTGCTGCGAGAGGAAGAATAAATGAGGTTGGTTTAGTTTATGCTACTCAATTTTATAATAAAATTCCAAATAGTGTCAAAGGAGCAAAATTAAATTATGGATTTATTTTTAGACATAATAATCAAAAAATAATTAATGAAATTGCAAATGATTTTGATTTGGAAAAAGTTTATAAAGAGAAGATTCACAAATTAAAAATCTTCCAATGTCTTGCTGTGGCAAGTGATAAATTTGTTTGCTATGCCGACGGTGAAAGATATGAAAGGCAAGGTCCAATTGTTGGGCAAATCTTTTTTCCATTTTCAAACCATATGTCAGTTTCAAATCGGGAGGTATCAAAAGAGGAAGATGATGATGAAGATGAATAAATTATTTTTGTTTTTATTTTTAAGTATATTTTTAATTTCATTTGTTTTTGCAGCATCAACTACAGAAATTAATTATGAATTGCAAATAAAATATCAACCTTATTGTACAGATATTTGTAGTTCTAATATTGTTACCAATTCCACAACTAATCAAATAACAAATACTACAACCTGCACTCAAAATTGTTATTGGGTTTTAAATATAAGAGGATTGCCGTCGGATAAACATAATATTCTCCCATCAAAAATAAACACTTCCTCAGAAACTTTTTCTGGAAAAGAAGGGGAATGGATTTCATTATATGGAATTTATTATTTTGAAGTTGGAAATTTAACAGATATAACGGGAATAAATGAAAAATTAAATAATCTTAATATCACTGTCACAAACCTTGAAAAATGTCAAGCAACACTTTTAGAATACAATACAAATCTTACCCAATGTTATGACCAAACAGGAGGCAATACAAATTACTCTTTAAGCGAATGTACTGTTGATAAAGAAACAATCTCAAATAATCTCGATGATAAAATTTCCCAAATAGATAATTTAAATGAAGAATTAAATAAACAAAAAAGTAATAAAATACTCCTAATAATTTTAGCATTTGTTGGAGGGATTGCTGCAATCAAATGGGGACTCCCCTTCATTCAAGATAAAACAGTTAAAAAAGACCCTTTAGAAAAAGGAAAGAGGTCTTACTCGGAGTATTAATGGGAGATAGAAATTATGAAGATATAACTTTGTATGCTTCATTACCTATTTTAATTTTTGGTGATGGTTATACAGCAACAGTGTTAAGTCAAAAACCAGAAAAAAATCAAGAAGGCGAAGATGTTTATGAATTTATTTTAAAACCTTTTGATACTTTAGTAAAAAGATATAAAATTGAACCAAATGATAATGGAGATATTGTTGTAAAAATCCAAATACCCATGCAACTTTGTTTTTTATTAAACCCTGACCCTGTAAATACAAGGTGGCTTTATTTAGGAACTTACGATGGACAAGACAGTTTACAGATTAGAGAATTAAAGGGTTTATCTCAAGCAAATAAGATTAGAAAACTTGAAGAAGAAAATCGTCATGCCGTCTATAAAATTGATGTTCTAAATGAAAAAATTAGGATGATTGAAAATAATCTTCCAGAACATATTAAGAAAAATATCTCTCCATTCATAGAACAAATGGCTCCTCTCGTCGAGAAATTAACTAAAAAAGGAGACGGAAATTAATGGAAAAAACAGGTATTATGGTTTTGAAGGATATTCCAAACACAATTGAAGATATAAATGACAATCCAATTTTTAGACCTTTATCTGAATTCTGGAGACAATCTAAAATGCTTGAAAGAGATGAAAGAGTTGAAACTGAAGAAATAGACAAAGCAAAAAAAGATGTTGAAAATGCTACAGAAACTAAAATTTATGAAGATTCAATTATTGTAAGAAAATTTCAAAGATATGTTTGGGCATTAGAAAAATATATTTTAACTATGACAAAATATAATGAACTTGCCGACGATAAAATTTTAGAAATGAAAAAAATAATTGAACAATATTATGTTACAAAGGAAATTCATTTTGCTGAAAAAAAAGAGGACAAAGAAAATATTGAAAAACTAAAAAAAGAATTATATGAATTACAATTAGAATTAAAAGAATTAGAAAAAAACCAACCACCCGAAGATAAAAAATCAAAAGTGAAAAAAAATAAAGGAGAACCTGCAGAGAAATTTGATGACTATTTTAAAAGAAAGATGAAACAAATAAACAGCAAGGAAAAAGAAGATGAGCAATAAACCACGATTTAGCAACATTGTAAGAGTAGCAAACAATCAAAAGATGGATATATACATATCATCGGTAATTTTGAGAATGACTCCAAGTATTTATAATTTACCCGGACATAAATGTATAAAAATCCAAGTTATGGATAGTTTATTGGAATTTGCAGATACATTAATTAAACGAATGAAATGGGCAGGATTGATAGAAGTTTCAAGAAAGAAAAAAGAGTTGGCTAATGAAAGAGCGGGATATATAATCCCTGATGGTTGGGAAATTACCCTTGAGAAAATCCCTCCTTTGGTTATGATGAAAGAAGACATCGACGAGGAATAGTTATGGAAAATTATGAACAATATTTAAAAAAAAAACAAGGTGCAACTTGGCAAAATATTTGGAAAAATATTAAACCAATACACTTAATTGGAATTATAATTTTAATTTTTGTTTTGCACAAGATTGTTACAAGCTCACAACAAGGACAAAATAATACAACTTTTTTTGTTTTGTTAGGGATTGTAGTTTTAATTTATGTTATATCTTTATTTAAACAAAGTGAAGAACGGGGACCCATTCCAAGACATATTGCAGAAAGAATAGCTATGGTAGATTTACAAAGAGAAATAGATGCTGATGGAAGTTATCCTCATGGAACAAAAGTTATTCCTACTGCTTATTTTAAAGACCAAACCCATGATAATGGCGACGGGCAAGGACCAAAATTAAATAAATATAATTTGGGTTTTTTAATAAAAATTCCTAACAGAAGTGAAAGGTATATGAGATACCAAATGAATCCATTTACTGGAGATTGTAAAGGAATTATTGAAGTTCCTTCAGGTTGGAAAGGGGAAGATATTAAAGATATCCAAATTATTGTTCCAGACAAAATAATCAAAGATGTCGAGGATAAAAAATAAATATTATGAGAAAACTCAAAAAATTCAAAAGTGGAAAAAAAGAATTTTTGAAGAAAATGAAGTTATTGAACCTCCAAATTTAAGAGCAAAAAATGGATTGAAAATTTTCTCTATGAGAATTTGGGCTATGTTTGTTCCAAAAAGTTATGTTGTTGATAATAGTCCATATTTATTAATTTCTAATATTAAAAAGAAACCAAGAGTTTATGAACCAAAAGTTTCATTCTTACAACCAGAAGAACAGGAAGATAAAAAAATTAGAATTATAACAACACGAACAAAAATAACTTGCCCTTATAGAAAATCCATTGGAGAAAGAGAAGATGTTATGACAATGCTTGGTTTTAAAATTATTTGTGAAAGAGATAAAGGTTATGCACATAAATGCTTTTCAAAAAGAAATATTCACCATTATATTTTTAGTAGAATAATTCCAAAAGAACCAAGCCAAAAAGATAGGGAGTTAATTGTTATGGAAAATGTTCCTAATGGATATAAAATTCAAATGGATTGGAATAATGAAGAAATAAGATTGTTTGGAATGAAAACAGATAATGGGTGGCATAAAGTAAATTTATCGTCGGAGACGATATGGAAAGAAAGATTATTGAATATGAAACAACGGGCATTAGAAACTAAATGGTTTGATGAAACCGAACAACTAAGTTAGACAATTATTTTTTTTAAAATTTTAATCAACTCATTTATATCATTTGGAAGTTCTTTCAATGGAACAATAACTAAATCAATATTTTTTAAATTTTCATATTTTTTCACTATTTCTCGTCGCCATTTTGGAGAATCTTCTTTTTGGATTTCGTATGCAATTGCTTTTCCCTCTTTGGAAAACTCCTGATAAATATCACAAATAATCCCATTACCTAAAGGCTTTTCTGATTCAAGAATAATTTTATTTTTGTATTTTTCTTTCAAAAGAAGCATTGCCAAACATTTCACAATTAAATGTTTTGCTTGAGAAATATCTTTTTCCCGAACACGAATCTTATGTTGTTCTTCCCAATTAATTTTAGTAATTTTCCCACCCCTCAGCGTCGATAAATTGGTCTAAAGAAGCTGTTGAAATCCAAACATCCTTTACTCTCCAAACACCATTTCTTAATTGATGTCGCATTCTAATTTTCTTTGCTATCCCCAAATTTTCTAACCAAATCAAAGATTTTTGAACCATATGTTTATTCAATCCTAATTTGTCAATTAAATCTGCGGGAACTATTTTCTTCTGATGGTGTAAAAATAAAATTATTTTTTTATTTCTTTCATATCTTTCTTTTTTTGAACATCCTTTCATTTTTTTGTCATTGTCGAGTAGCAGTAACACATTTAATTTGTAACATAAATAATAAGGGATTTCCCATTTTCTCATCCTAATATATATATTTCAATATATAGATTAATACAGATATATTGAAAAAATTTAGGACTCCACCCTTATTGAAATTTCAATTCCTTTTTTAATTTTTCTACTGTAAATCCAATGTTCTTTTAGCTTTTTCAAGATATTTTTCCACAAGGGGTTTTCCTCCATTTAAACAAAAATGAAATTCAACCATATTCCCAATATTTTTTTTCCTTAAAATACCCACCTTACATAAATCATTTAATCTTACAGATGCCCAAGCATTAGAAGTTTTCATAAATTTCCCTAATTCTGAAGCGTAAACAAATTCCACTTTTTCAGATTTAAAATTTAACCAAAAAAGTAATTTGGCAAAAGGGATATGTTTTATTCTCATATTAATAAAATCTTCTCTGGAAGGTTCAAGAGCTTCCAATTGTTTTTCCATTTCCTCAATTTTATTCATTTTCATACTCTTTGTTCAAATAAACAAATTTAATATTACCATAATCATCTACTTTAATTTTTCCTTCTGCTTCTAAAACCATTACCCATTTTAAAAGCGTGGGATAAGAAATTTCATCGATTAATTCATTTAATTTTGAAATTGTTAGTTTATCATCGGGAAATTTGGAAAGGGTTTGCATAATCTTTTCTTTTTTTTCTTCTGGCATAGTTATAATAAATTTTATATGTTTATAAAACTTTCGGGTTTAATAATATTATAAATAATCTACTAAAGAATAGTAAATTTTTTTATATTGTTGTTAAATAATTGTTGTTGTTGTTAGTATATCGTCTATGGGCATAACCGAAGTACATATTTTTCTCTTATCGTCGGAAACAGCAAAATTGATACTTGAAAAACACCTTCTTTTTATTATTAATAGCATTATTAATTATAAAATAATCAATAATAATAATAATAATAATAATAATAATAATAATAATAATAAGGTCTTTTAAAAATCGATTAGTAAAAATTTGAGGTTTTAAAGGCTTAAAAGGTAAAAGGGAACCTATCAGCCCCCCATAGACGATATACTAAGTGCATTATTAATTGTTAGTCAATTTTATTTTATAATGGTGACATACTCCACGACTAAAGTGCGTTGGCTTCTAAGGGAAGAAATATTGGTCATACAGCCTCCCGGTGACATGCCCCTTGACTAAATGTCTTTGAGTTTCCTAATTCCACGAGATTTGCCTTTATTTCTAAAGGTCTTCTTATCTCTCCAAAGGCTTGAAATTCCGTCTGTCCGACGGTATTGTTTATTTTTTTTATACAAATTTTTTTAATATTAATTGAAGAATTTAAGTCTCTGTCGATTATTAATCCACATTCTTCACATTTGAATGTTCTCTCCTTAAGAGGCATATCTTGTTTGTGTTCACATGAGTGACAAGTTTGAGATGTTGGTTCAAATTTTCCAATCTTAATTATTTCTCCTTCAAAAATTGTTTTGTAATATGTTAAATATGAAAAGAAATTCCCCCATCCAACATCCGATATGCTTTTAGCAAGATGATGATTTTTAACCATTCCTTTAATATTTAAATCCTCAATTCCAATATATTTTATTTCGAAACATAATTGCCTCGCTAATTTTTTATGAAAATCATCTCTTTGTCTTTTTACTTTTGTATGCTGTCTGTTTAATTTTATCTTTGATTTAATTCTATTCTTACTCCCTTTTTTCTTTTTACTTAATCGTTTTTGAAATTTTTTCAATTTCTTCTCACTTCTTTTTAAAAAATTAGGATTATCAAATTGTCTTCCATCAGAACAAACTAAAAACTTTTTTATTCCAACATCCAATCCTTCAATTTCAGATTTAAATTCGTTTTTGGGAATTTCAATAGGAACATTCTCACAATTAAAGATGGCATACCATTCATTGCCTTCTTTTTTAATTGTCAAAGTTTTTATTTGCCCTTCTATTTCTCTATGCTTATTTATTTTTATCATCCCTATCTTTGAAACATACAAACGATTATTTGGATATATTTCTTGTTTATATTGTGGGAAAGTTATTGATTTGTAGAAAATTCTTTTATGGAATTTTGGAAATCCTTTTTCAAAATCTTTAGATTTTACTCTTCTAAAAAAGTGTTTAAAAGCATCTGAAATTCTTTTTGGAATATTTTGTTTAGTTTGTGAATGAAGATTTGGAGTTTCAAAATCTTTCAAAAGATTGTTCATATCAAATTCAGTTAGAGTTCTTTTTTCTCCTAAATATATCTGCTGACGAATATCTAAAAGTTGATTATACAAAAAACAGGCTTGGTCTAAACATTTTTCTAATCTTTTTTCCTGTTTTCTAATAGGATATATTCTAAATTTAAAACTTTTCTGTATGACCATATTATTATTTATTTTTTGGATTTAAATACTTTTTGGCTCACTTTCATCCAACCACTAAAGTAGTTGGTTTTCCCGTTCGCATTTCATAAAAAATTATTTTTATTCAATGTGAAGCGTTTTCCACAATAAACACACCTTTTTACCTTTCCGAAAATTTGGTTATCCCTAATCAAACTCTTTTGTTTATGTTTACATTTAGGGCATTGTATCTTAATTATTTTTTCCATTAGGTTGCCTCATTATTAAAATCATCAAAATTCCCCAAATCATTATACTAATACCCAAACCAATTAAAATAAGCCAAAATTTAAGGGGTTTTTTAGTTTTAAGAGGTATTTCTGTATCTAAAGGAGGGATTGTATTGCCTTGCCCATTATCTGTTTGATTTTCATTATATCCTAAATTGGCTTGAGACCCACAATATCCTGAAACTAAACTTAAATCCAATCTAACATAGGAATTACTTTGTTTTTGAATTAAAACATTTAATCCATCAATTTCATTCTCTAAACAGAGAATGTCCGAGTTTTTAAGAGCATATTGTTTATCTGTCTTTTTATCAACCAAAATAACTTGCCCCAATAAATCAATTTTATCAAATCTTAATTTATGTTTTATTAATAATTCAAAATTCAAATCACAACCTTTTCTTAAAGTGATTAAATATGATTTTTTGTATAAATTGTTATTAAAATAAAAATTACAATTTGAACCCCCTCCAGAACTCCCTGAAGAAGAACTTGTTTGGGATTCTCCTTCTGCATTTGCATAAATAATAATTTCATAATTTTCAGATTCAAGATATTTATTAAAAGAAATGTTTATTGGAATTATTTTTATTCCATTCACCTGAATTGGATTTTTGTAAGACAAATTGATTCCTTCTGAAACGTTATGTGAAAGATAAACTAATAAATCTTGTGTTGTAGTTATTGTTAAATTTTTTTGTATCAAATCCCCAGAATAAATATTTTCAATTGGTTCCAATTGTAAATTAATTGCTCCTGCAGAAATTAATCCTATAAAAGAAATTATTCCAAATATTAAAAATAGTTTATTCTTCATTTTTAAATTCCTTACAATCACATTTAATATCTTCACCATCAAATAAACATCTCCCCTTGCCTTTATCATGCCACATTCTTTGATGACCGCATTTACATTTATCTGTTGGTTTTTCTGGAGGTTCCACTTTATCAATTAATTCCTGTATTGAAAATTTTGATAAAACATTTGACCTCCCTTTGATTAGATTTTTTATCTCTTCAAAAAAATGTTTATATTTATCCTCTTCCATTCTTCCTTGAATTTTCAAATTCTTTTTTTAATTCATTTCTAGATAGCACTTTCCCACAATCTTTACAACTAACTAATGGAGGAGAGTTCCTACCATGTGTAAATGTTTTTCTTTTTCTTCTATGTTCGCATTTTCTCATTTTTATTGAAGTGGTTAGAGAAGGGTTAAAAAGAGGTGATAGAGGTCGCCCTCAGAACACTTATCAATCCAACCTTCTCCTTTATTCTTTCGGGACACCACTAACCCCTGTAATGATTACGGATTGACTATTAATCGTCATTGCTAATGTCTTCAGCATCGACATCTCCTTCAGATTCTTGTTCAATTTCGTCTTCTTCCATTTTTCCTCCTTGTTTTTTTGTTTTGAAAATAAATAAAATAAAAAATAAAATAAAGTTTATTTATGCAGTAACTTCATCAACAGTTGTGTAAATTACATAATTTCCATCAGTTGCCATCTCATCCACACTAAATTGAGGATAAAACTCAACAAAGCTTCCTGCTGGAACAACAATCTCTCCATCTGCATTATTGAAGTATCTAATTAAATCAGTTTCATACAAATATTCATTCATATTAGCCCAACTTAATGGATAAACTCCATCAACTGCTTCTCCTAAATCAGATTCCTTTACAATCCAAAGTTTAGCACCATTGCAATGTTCATAACTATCAAATCCGTTATTTAAATCACAATAGTCTGGGTCTGCATCAGCATTCCAATCAGAGCTTAAAGGCAAATCACTATCTATGTCTTCTACTTTAATAACAGAAGCATAGTTTGTAAATCTGTCATCATGGTCAAGAGCATAAACTAAAACTTCGCCAGATTCTAATTCAACTTCAGTATTGAAATCTTCTCCAACGAGAGTATAGATTACAGTTGCTTCTTTGTCTTCAGTGGGTTGCCAACAAATTGGATTTTCAGGGTCATTACAAGTATTCTTTGTTGTTAATTCAAGTTTTCCAACAAATTCAACATCAACACCATTTGTATTCCCAGATGTTACTAAAGAAATTTCTTTATCAAACTCACCATTATTAGTAATTCTATAAGGATTTGGTCCTATGCAAGTCTCACCAGCATCACAATTTACATCTTCTGTAGCTTGTTGACCTGTAAAGACTGCACCATTAACAGTAAATACTATTGGTTGCTCAACATTAACGGTGGTTTTAACTTGACCATAATAAGCCATAACTCCCGCAAAAACCAATCCTAAAGCAAATACCGGCAGAATAGCAAACAAGAATAACTTAGACTTAAAAAAGTTTTTCTTTTTGTTTTCTTTCATTTTTTTAACCTCCTTTCAATTCTATTTTTCTTTTTTCTCAAAGAATATTTTCTTTTCTTTATCTCAATCAATTTATAATCATCTTTTTTTAAAATTTTTAAAGTTACTTTTTTTCCAATTAATTCTTTAGGCAGATAACAAATTCCATAGACATCCCCCCTTCCATTCTTTGCCTTTGCAACATTATAAACTTTTTTCCCAGTAAAGAATTCTTGGGGTTTTCTTCCTTTTACCATATTCTTAATTGTCGTAAGAATTTATAAAGATTTATGTTCTCACATTATCAGTGAAATATATTTATTCTTTAAACTCTCAAACAATCTCCAGTTATATTCAAGTTTGTATTGCTTCATTGAGAAAACATAAGTTTTGTAAATGAAGAAACTATCTTCTATTAAATCCTTATTCTTTGTTTCCAATGCAAATTCCACATTTTCTGCTAATTGTAATTCAAGTTTTTTCATTTTGAGAAACTCCTTTTTCTTTAGCCATTTTGTAGCATCCTCCTAAGTTTGGCACTTGCTCTTTTATTCTTGAGTAAATCTGGATTATAATTTCCTCTATATTCTGCCTTCTTTTTTGTTGGAATTAATTTAACTTGAACTCTTTTTGGAATTTTGCACTTTAAAATAAAGTTAGTTCTACAAAATTCACATTCTACAATATCCCCATTAATTCCAACTGCTACCTCTGGAGGCAGATTATTTTTCCTGTAATTAAACATAGCACAAACTCCAGATTTACTCTGAAATTCTATTTTTTTGCCACACTTAGGGCATTTTATATAAAAGCTATCATATAATCCCATTTTAGTTTCTCCCAACTTTGGAGCAACCCCCTTAAATTTCGTTGAACTGATATTCAGAGAAGTTTCCGAACGAACGATTAATATCCATAAGACCTCCCCCAACCTTTTTTAGATTTTGTTTTTTGAGAAACTCCTTTATTTTTAAAACATTTATCACAAAGTAGAATATAATATTTTTCCTTACTTCTTGGCGGAGTAACATCTATTTCATGTTCATTCTTATAAAAATATTTTCCACATTTATAACATTTCATCTTGAGTTTCTCCTATCTTGTGAGTGAGCGAGGAAATTTGGGTGTAACCTCTGAATCTATATTCAACGAGTTCGATTCCTGCGAACCTTTAGAGTTTAAGGGGGTTGCGATTAGTTGCTCCGAACTTTTATTCTCCATTATAACACACCTCTTGTATTTCTGATAAAATCTCTTCCTTTTTACTTTCAGTTTCTTGTTCTACTCTTTCATTAAATTCCTCTTCTGTTTCATCTTCTTCTTTTTCTAATTCTTTTGAAAAATCTTCAACTTCTAAATCAATACTTTCTAATTCAGAAATCATTTCGTCAATAGAATCATATCTATTTTGTAACATTTCTCCAGAGCCAGAATCTTGTAATTGCTCTGGCATATTATCTCTCTTTTCTTCTTGTTCATCTCTAAGACTTTCTAAATCACTAACTATTTCAGAAATTTCGCTTTCAAATTCACTATCTAAATCTATATCATTAATTCTATCTTGAATATCATAAATTTGGCTTAAAAAGTCACTCTGAGTTAATTGACTTTGCTTTGGAGGTGTTAAACTATAATTCTTACTTCCAAATTTAAACTTCCACCAATAGTATGATTCCCCTTTCTTGCAAACAGGGTTATCTTTCCGTGCTTTTTTTACAAATTTTGCTTTTGCCATTTTATTAGTTTCTCCCCTCTTGGAGCAACCCCCTTAAATTTCATATAATTCATATTAAATCCTCCTTTGGACAATCGCTTTGCGATTGAGTTCTGACGGGGGGTGATGAGTTGCTCAATACTTTCTCCCATAATAAAATATATCCCCATTCATCATAAGGAGAACCAAAATATTCTTCTTTCAATTCAAATCCTAAATGAATTGCTCTCTCAATAATCATCTTGCTTGGAGTAGGTATTTTTATAAAATTATATTTTTCCTTAAACTCTTTTATAAGTTTAGAAAAATGTCCTTTTCCAATTTCTTTTGCTTCAATTATAGAAATCCAAATCCCTTTTCCTTCCTCAGTTACATATCCCTTAAATTCTGGATGAAAGTTCTTTCCAAAATTTATTTCCTTTTGTTTTTCTAAAACTACATTACCTTCCAAATCATATCTTATCGGAGGACAGGTTATTGGTTGATTAAGCATTTTCAATTTCCTCCAACATTTTTTCGCACTTTGGACATAAATCAATTCCATATATTCTTGCTCCACATTTAAAAACTAAACCAGCTTTAGTATAACTTCTTCCACAACCTTTCTCAATTTCTTCTATCTTTTCTTGTTTAGTTTTTTTCATTTTTAGTTTCTCCCAACTTCCATATAGTTGAACCCTACTGGGAACCCCCCGTCCGAATTGAGTTTAACGCATATTAAATCCCTTTTCCGTAGGAAAAGTTGCGTAGCAAAGTTCGGAGTTTTGCGATTACTCATTATATTCCTCCATTATGTTTGAAAATTGTTCTAACTTAAATTTTTTAATATCTTCAAGAGATGGCGAATTTCCATAAACAAATGTATGTGAAAGACATTGTGTATAAATCATTTGTGTATCTGCCAATCTTTTAGCCATCTCTGAATTACCTAACTTCTTTTCAAACCCACAATTTTCACACACAAAGGTTATTTTATCGTCTGGACTAATAACTTTAATATCTTCGCTTTTGCATTTTGGACAGACGGCTATTTTTGTCATTTTAAACTCTGGGAGCAAAACTCCGAATTGGATTTAATATTGTTGTTTAAAGAAATTGAAAATCTTTGATTTTCAATTTGGGAAAATAAAAAGAATATTTTATTTTCCTTTAAACTGATATTATGTGAAGTAAATAAATTTGCGATTATCATCTCAATACCTTCTTTGAAGATTTAGTTAAAAATGAATGAAAACTATTTGTTATTTTGTTGTAGTTTTCAACAGAAAAATTATCCATTAATTTTAAATATTCTTGTAACAACCTTATTTCTGTTTCTCTATCTTTAAATTCTGGATGCGATTGTTTTAAATGAGAAAGTTCTTTTTGTCTTACTTTGATTGTTCCACTTAACATTCTTTTATTCCACTTTAAAGCATCTTTCATACAATCAAAGTAATACTTTTCAAGTTTTTCAAAAGAGATTGAAGTATCTCCATGACAGCATCCACATTCTTCAATCTTTTCTATTCCTGCTGACTTTTGATAAAACTTAGTTATCTTAACTTTCTCATAATCTATTAAAAGCATCCCAAATATATATTCTGGTTGCATGAATATTTTCTCTTGTCCTATTTCTAATTTTTCTGGTTTCATTTTTAAACGCTTGGAGCAAATTTATTTATTTGTGAGCCGAAGGCGAACGGACACATAATTCATATTAAACGATGAAATCTTTGATTTCACTTGAGTTCAACCCCCTTCTGATTTGTTTCTCCCAACTTCTTCCAATCGCAAAATCTATGTTCCTCGTCGTAAAGATAAGCAGAAACTTTGTCTACAATCTTAATGGCTTCTTTAGGTATTTTTGCTTTTTCTGAAAGTATAGGATGCTTCCAATTAAATATTCTTTTTGAAATATCTTCTTCTCTTTGTTTATCCTGTTCTGATTTCTTCATAAAAGTCTTTCCTTCAAAATTCCTCTTATGATTAAAATCTCCATTAACAACGATATAATAAAAACTCTCGTCTTTGAAAACTTGATAATGATTTTTTTCTCTATCTCTTTTTCTTTTTTGTTTCTTAAATTCTTTCCAGCATTCATCAGAACAATATAAATCTCTTGAGTTATTCTTATAAACCTTGTTTGTGCAATAAGCATATTCTTTTCCACAATTTAAACATTTTCCATGCACAAAATATTTATTAGACATTATGTCGTTAAATGCTTTTCTTCTCAATACTTCTTCTTGTGTTTCTTTTACCATTTTGTTAAGTTGCTCCCTGCTTGGAAGAAGGGGGTTGAATTTCGTTTAATTCATATTAAATCCCTTTTCCGTAGGAAAAGTTGCGTAGCAAAGTTCGGAGTTTTGCGATTACTCATTTTGCGAGTTTTCTCCTATTTTTAATTAACAATATTGGATAAATAATCATCAAATATAAACTCGCAACTGCTTGAATGAAATAATACAAAAATTGTTTTGTAATTAAAAAATATCCTCCAACATTCCATAATTCTTCAAAAAATAAATCTGTATTTCCAAATTCGAGAATTATGGATATGTCAAAAATACCTCTAAGTAAAAGAATTGCAAAACACCAAATTGCTATATTATCTCTAAATTTCATTTTAACGCTCTGGAGCAAAACTCCGAATTGTATTTAATACTATTATACGAGTTCTCCGAAGGAGAACCTTTAGAGTTTCCGAGCGAACGATTCACTTTTGACATTTTGAGCAAACTCCTTCCCAATTTTGTGGGTCATTAGATTTATTTTTTAATATAGTTCCGAGAGGTTTGTAATTCACATCATATTTCTTTCTTCTAACACCTTTAGAGTTCTCTCTAATTACAACCTCTCCATTCACAACTTCTGAAC
>Ga0315545_1001698_pt1 | contig 21015 bp, 20 predicted proteins | sample SalMarSW160210MG_FD_203096 | JGI IMG/M metagenome (GOLD analysis project Ga0315545, IMG submission 203096) | Salt marsh sediment microbial communities from the Plum Island Ecosystem LTER, Massachusetts, United States - Salt Marsh Sediment SW1602-10 ...
CTGTGGTTCCTCTTTGGGCGTAGAGGTTTTGCATCTTTAGGGTTGGTAGTTGCAAAATTTTATGTTGACAATGATCTGATTTTTATTATAATACTGATGTATATGGAATTACCCAGAAATATTGAAATCAGTTTATACGGTTTAACAATAATGTTTTTGCGACTAATATTAGTACTTATAAACTATGATGGTTTAATAAATATAAGGAGGTTAGAATGCAAAGCCGCTCATTTCTAATTGTAATTACTTTATATTTTACCCTTATAATTGGGTGTGGAATACAATATGTAGTGCCTGAAAGACCAGAAAATGTAACATCATCCAAGATTCAAAAACCAGAAGAAGAGACATACAATTTGATTATAGAATCATTAAAATCTCGTGAATTTAAGATAGATAAAAAAAATAAATTTAATTATATTGAAGCATCTAAAGAAGAAACAACGGTGCTGACTCTTGGTATTAGTGGTCTTTCTGGAAAAGTCAATGATGCCCTCATAGAGGTTTATAGTGCAAATGTATGGTTAGAAACGTTATCAGAAAACTATACTCAAGTTTATATTCAAGTGATTGAAAAGTCATATGAGATTGAAAATTCAAAGTTTAAAAAAGAATCAGAAAAAATAAGTCGGGTGGAGTATTTAGAAAGAGGAATTATTTCAGACTTGGAATAAATTTATTGGTTTTTTGTTTCATCGAAAGAACATGACATTTTAGCATTTAGAAACAATAATGAAGTTATGGTCTTTGAAGAAATTTAGGGGTCAGGTCTTGTTTTTTGAATTGCTCAACAAACAAAAAATCCGGTAAATCTGCGTCAATCCGCGTCCTATTTCTGTTTTTAAATTTTCAATTTGCAATTTACAATTAGACACTTAGAAGTGCCGTATTTCTCTGTAGTCTTTGTAGTTCAATTTTTTCTAGTTTTCTTTAGAGTATCTTACGGTTAAAGAACTCTTTGACGAATGCTATTTCTTTGAATTACCGTGAATTTTCCTTTTAAAGATATCTTTTCTTTTTTTATTATTCTTAATAAAATTTCAGCCGGCTCTTCCGGAGTATAAGGATCAAGTCTAAAATACAGCACTCCTGGCGGAGGAAATTTCTTATATTTATAAATCAACTCCCCATAATCTCTATCAAAAGTTAAGATTATACGTTTTTCTTTCTTTGCTTTCTTTAAAACTTCTAAGTCTTTTGCTCCGGGAGTCTTTTCTAATATACTTTCTACGTTGTATCCAGCGTCTCTGAGTATTTTTATACTGGTAAGAGGAAAATTTTCGTTAGCAAGAAAAAACATTAATTTTTATCGGTTGTTATCGCATATAAAGATTCTTCACGCATACACTCAGCGGCAAAAGCTAAAACGGCACGCAGGCTATCTTTTGTTAAAGTAGGATAATTTTCCAATATTTGTTGTTCTGACCAACCTTTAGCAAATAGCCCTAAAATAAATTCGACAGAGAGGCGAGTACCTTTAACAACGGGTTTCCCCACTAAAATTTCCGGGTCTGAATGTATAAAATCTTTCCAATTAATATCGGCCATATTTCCTCTCCTTTTATATTATATTTTAGCACTAAAAACAAAGATGTCAAGTAGAAGCACTAATAGCGATACAAACATACGTAAACCTTGAAATGTAAATCTCATTACAATAGCTATCGCTATAGTCAAATCGTTAAATTGTTGAAGTAGTCCTGCTTGTCCTGCTTCAGATGGAAATTGACAAATGGGTTTTTTTTAATAAATTGTCGTGAGAGGAGGCAAGAATTGGAAATAGTATCATTTATAAGTATAGATCACGAACCCCCAGACCTTATACTGTCATTCGCGATCTGGAACCCTGATCGGGAAGATATGGTAGTGGGATAGTGGGATAATGGGGACGGTGCTTGACATTGTGACAACAAACAAAAAATCCTCTTTGTTTGATTCTTTGAATTAGTTAAGTAGTTAAGTTGTTGAGTAGTTGAGTAGGAAAAACAAAAACAACAGCTGACGGCTAAAAAATTCCTTGACAATGGAACTGAAGTTTCGAGTTTAGGGTTTCGTGTTTCGTGTAATAAAACAACAATAGAATCTTGTGTTAATCTGTGTAATCTGTGGTTAATTCCAATCTTGACATTTATTAGGAAATCTCTACAATTGAAATCAAGAAAAGGAGAAGAATATAATTGTCGAAATGTAGAGTAACGTACCTATTATTATTCCTATTCTTTATAATTGTATATGCCAATACAGGTAAAATCGATTCTTTAATTCAAAACAGAATCGCTTCTCCACCCACATACTCCGCAGCCATATTTGATACTAAGTTATCCATGCGAAGCGGAACTTCCACAATTCTCGCTCTTCATAATGGGTTAACCAGATTGGAAGACAGATATATTCGTCCTCGCTTATTCTCCGAAGAAAACCTTACGGGCAAGGCAGGCGGAGTTGCATACCGCCTTTCAAAATATACTTTAATCGACTTACCCATGGATAATTTTTCAATTACCTTTACCCATGAATATTTCGGCCATGGAGCACGGTATCGTGAACAGGATTGGGAAAATGTGCATTATGAAATCAAAATACCACTTCCTTATGGCACTGGCGGAGGTGCTGCTATCGGTTCGCCCTCCAGCTCCAGGGTGTATAGCGACCATGAATCGCTCGCTCGTTTTTCAGGTGGCTTGGAAGTCCAATCTCTAATGAACAGGGAATTGTTCTTCCGTTGGATGGCAAGAGGAGACATTTATTATCGGGAAGCATCTCTCTACTTGTTCTCTTTTATGGTTAATCTTGTATATTTTCAGACGACACGAGAAGATATCCTACGACACGATGTGGCCCAATATCTAATATTGATTAATAGCCACGCAGGATATTCCGATGTTAATAATTTGCTGATGAATCCCGAAGATCTGAAAAACCGTAATATGATAAACCTTGCTAATCCATTCCTTTTTTATGCTCTGTATACACAGTTAAAAACCTACATCTGGGATGGGAATCTTTCCAGTAAGTTACCCATGTTTCGTATTAAAGGAATTGACTATTTACCTTCCTTTAGGATGGGGCTTGCACCATTCGGGCCCGAATATCATTTAGAAAACTATTTCCGGGCAAAAAACTCAGTCTTCTTGATTGATTTGAGGATTGGCGATAATACATTCTATAAATCCTGGGGAGGTGTCGGGCTATTTGCCCAAAATCTATATGAAAACAAACGATTTTCACTGGATGCGAAACTTGATATATGGAAACAACCAGAAATAGAAATCGGGGGAGTAGATTCTATCGCCTTAAAAGGCGTAGGATTAGGCGGTGCTTTCTCGATTAGAGGTTATTATGATTTTACAAGTTCACAATACCCTGTTTCAGCCATTTTAGAACTGGGATATAAAACACCGGGGTTTCTTGAAGGTTACGCTCTTGATTCCTCTCCGATAATTATGTTTGGAATAGGCACACGAATGTAGAGGAATCAGATTCTCTTTTTAGAATAGTATAATCATCAGTCACTGGTCATTAGTCAAAAACAAGAAATAAATCAAGTATGTATCAACAGGGTCAGACCTTAAAATGTGAAAAGATATTTTCTTGTGAAAATCAAGCAAGGGGGTTGTTCTCTAAATCGAGGTATTTTTCAAATAACTCTCTTGCTTTTTTATGTCCTTCATCTGTAAGATACGCGGATTTAGCCTTTTTTGATTGAGATATTAAACCTTTATCTTCCAGAGCGTCCAAAACTTCAAATCTGTAACCTTTCCATGAGCGTATAATCTTATTACCTTTTAATATCTCTTCTTCCCAGCCTGTTAAATAAAGTAAGAGCAGTGTTATTTCTTCAATGCTTTTTTCTAATAAATCTTTTTCTTTTTCTTCCATAACCTAACTCAAAAAAAATTAAGTTAAAACAAATACACTGTCAATCTATCTTACTTATAATTTTTTCTACTTCCTCTATAAATTTCTCAGCCTGTTTCAACCATCTTTCTACATCTTTTCTTTCAAATTCGGAAAATTCTTCATAATCACTCTTTTGCCTAAACTCAAACATTCTGTTATAAAGCTTACCCAAATCTTTGCTTACTAACTCTTGTTTTACAAATTCCTTATTAAAGATCGATAGGACCCCGCTATGCTTGGAAGAACTTAAGTCCTTAGTTAGAAGAAGCGCGTTTACTTCGTAAAAAACGGCATAATATATACGATTAACCGTAGAAAATAGACTCCCTTTATTGAAAAGTATCTTAGCGTCTTTTAGCGTTTCTTTAGCCCTATCTCTTCTATAATCGATTAATTCTTTTTTTATATTTTCACTCCTTCTTTTTTTACTTCTACAGCTAAAGGCAATTGTATTTTTGAAAGCTCCTTCCACTCTTTTTTAGTATGAACAATAACCCCAAAAACAATATCGTACTCCAAACCGATTTCATAAGCGATATCGTATATTTCTTCTTCAATAGAGGTGTTAACCGCGTTCTTTAATAAAACAAGTATATCTATATCTGACGATTCCGAACTTTCGCCTCTAGCGACTGAACCGAAAAGAAATAATTCTATTTCCCCGCCGAATCTTTCCTTTAAAGTCTTTTTTAGTTTCTCGATGGCAGCATCTATATTACCATTCGATTTCATAAATCATATCTCCTTTATCGTTACAATTATGGTAATATCTTTTATTGCTTATGTCAACACTAAAAATTTCTTTCTCATCATTACTGTAGAGGGGTTAGGTCTTGTTTTTTGAATTCTTAAATAGAATAGTGAGTAGGGAGTAGAGAGCAGTCAGCAGAAAAAAAACAAACAAAAACACTCTTAATCAATTTGATAGAAAAAAAAGAAAAGCAGTAGTGGTGGCGGTGGCGGCAGCGGCGGTTATACGACCACAACTAGTTGTAACTACAAAGCGTTGGCAAGGTGGTGGCAAATGGTGGAGTGGTGGCATAACGGCCACAACCGGCGGTGGCAGTTGCGGTTCCGCCACTTCTATCGGCTTGCAGACCAACGAGTTGCAAGAAGAAACCAAGAAAGGGAATAGTAGAATTACAGCCGGTGGCGGCAGTTGGAGGGTAGTGGTGGTACCACAACCAGTGGTGATAGCTGGGGGGGCAAAGTTTCGGCAAGTAAAGCGTTGGCAGGCAGAGCTTTAGTAAGGTTGTGGTAAATGGTGGGGTGGTGGTAGCTGGTGGTGGCGGTGGAGGTAGCGGCGGCAGTTACGACTTCGGTACCCCTATGAGGTTATAAGCCAACGAGTTACAGGAAGCAATTAAGAAAGAGAATAGCACGACCACAACCAGCGGTGGCAGCTAGTGGGGTGGCGGAAACTGGTGGTAGCGGTTGCGGCATGTAACACGTTGGAAGACAAAGTGTTAGCAAGGCGACAGCAGATAAAGTGGTGGCAAATGGAAAGCAAAATGGCGGGGACGGTGCTTGACATTGTGGCATCAAATAAAAAAATCTCCCTTAATTCTTTTCAATCTGTACGGTTGGGTGGTTGCGCAGCAGCTTAATTCGTTGCGGCAGAGGATGTTAGAACGTCAGCTTTTACCTTAGGGTAAATAAGCCTTTTGCTTATAGGGAAATGCGCGTTTGTACCTCTTGACTTTAATGAAATATTGTGGCAATTTGTTAATATGAAAATGAGGAGAAATAATAATAAATATGGATGATGAAATAAATAATGATGCGTCGCTTGCGACGACGCACCTCTTGATACTATATGATAATAGAAAGTTTATTCAAATTATCTGTTTTGTCAAGGGGTTGTTATTAGAAAAGCTTAAAACCAATGATTTTCTGGGGTTCTAGGATGTATAAAAAAAGATCGAGTATACATGAAGCACATAAGATTGAACAAAGCGATGAGATTAATGGAAAGACGGACAGAGAAAAACTCGAATTCGGCATGACTCCATCCTACTTATTCATGAAAGTCAAAGATGATCTCCGCTGTATGATAATGCTATTTGTAATTATATCCTTAATTATTTTGGTTTCGCAACTAGGTGCTCTAGGGTTTTGGAGATACCTTTTTTATTCATTGGTAATAGCTTTGGTGCTAAGTGTTATTTGGTGGTGCCTTGGAGTATTTATTACGGGAAAAACTTCTTCTAGCAAATAATATCAACAACCCCAGACCTTGAAATGTAACAAAAATAGCCGACCGCTAAAAAACATTCGTGCTATTTGCCTGCCCCGTAGTGTTTTTGTGTTTTTGGGGTCAAATGTTTTTGGGGTCAAATCTCAACATTTGACAATTTAAGATAAAATAATTTGTGATATTTGTGTGATTCGTTGTTTCTTTTTGTTTTTGGGAGAGATTTTTTTAGTATTTCTTGCATACCACTATTGACAATTAGGGTTTTTTGCATATTATAACATCTATTGAGAAAGTTTTATTATTTTTTCTCATTAATTTTTATACTTTTATTTTTTATTCAAAATTGCAGAAATCAGCCTACATCAACCATAAATAATAACAATGCTTTCAATAACACTAGGAGCAACTGACAGTCGAGAGCATAAAAAAAACAAATCGAAAACGAATCCATACATTCGCGTCTGACTTTATAAATAACCGGAAAAAATCGGAGGTTAAAAATGAAATTAACAAATAAAAGATTCGGACATTACAGAGAAGAGTACCAGATAGCAAAGAACTTATGTACTTGGGGTCATGATGTATTTGGGGTCAGATTTCGTTTATTTGGGGTTAGATCTCGATACTTGACAAATAGTATATTTGGACTCAGATCTCGAGGGCATACTGCCAAAAAACGATAATATCAACAACTCCAGACCTTAAAATGTAAACATAGTCTCTAGTCTTCAGTCACTGGTCATTAGTCAAAAAAACTTTTAGTTCAGTTGTTTTTGGGGGTGTGCTTGTGGACTAGTGACACATGACTGGTGACTTGTGACAGTTTTTCGTTCTCAGTGTCTTAGTGGCAGCCCATCCAAATATCTTCGAATAATACTCTTCACGATAGTACTTTCTTCCGAATCGATAATCTTTTCAAACTTTTTTTCGACATCTTCCCCACCAAGTAGGATGAGACCCCTTGCCGCATATTCCCTTTTCTTCCAGTCCGAATCCTCCACATATTTAAACAAAATTTTCTTTATCCTCTCCCTATAATCGGAACTGTCTTTTTTAACTGCCTTTGCTCCGACTAATAATATCTCGGATGGAAAATCTCTCTCGACCTTTTTTTCTATGTAAGGAACTATAAGTGTATCAAATTTAGAAAGCGAACGAATGGCTGCCGACCTTACGGTAACAGACGAATCACCAATTAAAGGGAATAAATCGCCTATTGCATTCACATCGTTAATTTCTCCTAAAGTTTTTATGGAAACAAGTTTTAAAGGTTCGCCTTCTTTTAAAAACGAAATTATTTTATTTATACTTCTTTTCTCCTTAAGCTTACCCATCGCGTACACTATCGCTCGCCTAAAGGGCTCTGTTCCTTCTCTACCGAGAACCGAAATAAGTGAATCAGCAAGAGATTTCATCTCTAATTCACCTATAAGTACAAAAATATTCTTTCTTGCCCTTTCTTCTACATGATTAATATTCGCGCTTAAATACTGTTCAATTAATAGAGAATCCTCTATTCCCTTAAGAGTTTTTTCTATGGCACGCAGTTCTAATCCCCTCTTTGTATCGATTTTTTTATCGAAGATATAATCGAGGGCTTCTTTTCCTCTTTTAGAAAGCTCTGCTATCGCTTCCTCGACCCTATCCTTATTATCCCCTACCCCCCATTCCGACGCGATTTCAAAGACTTCGTCTATCAGCATACCAGAGAAATCCGGAATTTTCCTCTGAAGTATTTCGTCAGCGACATCACTATTCTTATCGATACCAATACCGTAATCACCATTAATCCAATAACTCTCATCCTTTCCCCTTCCAAAAGGATAAAAATCTTTACCTTTAAGATCCAGGAAAATCCCCAGACCTGAAAACCCTCGTGAATAATTGGCATCACCTATACCGAGTTCTTCTGTAATATTATAAACATCACTTCCTGAAAGATCCGCGAACAATCCAAAAGAGTTGGTAAGTCCTACACCAAGTCCACCCGAAACAGAATACCAATCATCACCCGAGGAATCGATTAAAATCCCGCACCCAAGATCATGCCCCTCTCCCAGAGAAGGACCCATTTTAGAGAAATAATGGTCATCACCTTTTAAATCGGCCAAGTATCCGTATGAAAGATGAATTCCCGCGCCTTGCGCGTACTCTGTAGCCAGATATCTATCCTGACCGCTCTCATCGATAAGGAAACCAGCCGAACACCAGTAGCTTGTACCCTGAGCGTAAACATCCGCATTATAGAAATCGTTACCGCTTCTATCATAAAGAAATCCTATCCCTCCGCCGTAATCAGGCCTCCTGCCCGTCGCGAACCCTTGCGACATCGAATTGTAAGAATCGGGATTTAAAGGAGCATCAGAATACTTTCCGCCGGCGTAATAGATGTCAGTCCCATCCAGATCAGACAAAATACCAAATCCTTTAGTACTTCCAAACCCTTCACCATAACAATTCGTATAATAGAAATCATTGCCCTTTAAATCCGAAAGTATTCCCATTCCAAAATTTCCCGCGCCGAGAGAAAAAATACCACCTCTATAAATATCATCACCTTCGAAATCCTTCAGATATCCGAATCCGAGATACCCAGAACCTATTGAATAATAGCTTGCTTTATAAATATCATTACCTTCAAAATCGAATATTAAAGCCGCACCAAATAAACCGGAAGCAATAGAAGCTATCTCTTCTCCGCTATACGAATCATCACCCGAAAAATCTACAATGAAACTTATTCCGCCTAACGCGTCGATCAAGCCTATTGAACCTCCGCAATTTATGTATTTATCATCTCCGCCCGGGTCAATTACAAATGACACATTTTCGTATTTATCATCATCCACAGTACCGATAACCAATTTACCAAACTCAGTCTCAAAACTCATCGGAAGCTTAGAATCTTCTATTGTATCTATTAATTCCGGAACCTTTCCGGCTAACAGCGTTAACAATAAACCCGACTTTATTAACTTTTCGTAATTTACCTTCTGAACCACTCTCATAACAGTATCTTCATTAATACCGGTAGTGTCGAAAGGAATTTTGTATTTATCGAGTAAAACCGTATTTAACCAATCATCTCCGGGGTAATCTTCCATTTCCCATCTACCGGGAAGACTCGCCAGCAATATAAGCTCTTCCCTATCGGTCAAATCGGAAAAAGCCTCCCGGCTCAATCTGCCTGCCTTATTTATAACAGCGATTAAACTATCTACCGATGCGATATTCACTTCCGGAACTTCGAGGTAAATCTCCAGATCATGAGAAAGCGTTTTTATTAAAGCCGTATCTGATTCATTCAAAGCGTTTTTTATTTTCCGGGCGTATTGTTCACCACTTAAAGGGTTACGCATTAAATCACTAACAACAGGCAAAACAAGAGAAGTCTCCGACCATTCCAATCTCGCAAAATCAATCGCTTCTCTCTCGAGATTTAAATACGCCAAGGAGCTATCTACCTCCGAGTAAGGTATGTAAAAAAGAGTTAGTATTATAATCATATATAGTTTTTATATTTAGTTGTTTTTTAATTTTAGTCAAGTGAAAACCCCCCCATCCCTCCCAAAAAAATATTCTCACACGGAGACACAGAGAACACTGAGAAAAACAACAAATTATATTTATTTTGTTTACCCCCCAATCCAAAAACAAAGAGAAACAACAAATCGCACAAATTACACAAATAGTTTTTACTTTTCTTGACCAGTGACTAGTGAGGCTGTGCCAAAACCCCCTTTTTTGCAAATCGCAGAAAATTAAGTTATTGCTTTTCAAAAACTTATTTTTTGCAAATTCGTTAATTTTGGACTTTTGTCACAGCCTCAAGTGACTCATGACTAAATTACTCACACAGATTCAATCATCTTTACACACCTTTCTGTTTAAACCTAAAAGTGAGGAGTACCACTCAAGAAAAATGTCTCGTAGACCGAGCGGGCATGGACTTTTGACGAAGTCAAAAGGAGCGAGGTCGAGAGCAAGCAGCAGTTTCCTCGCAGGGGAAACTGACTGCGGTTTTTTAGAAAGGTATACCTGAACGAAAACCTGTTGGGGAAATTGACCACGTCTTTCTCGAACGGCAATCCCTCTGATCCCAAAATTATTCGTAAATAGCTAATCCCCCCATGAAATTTCTTATAAGTATTTTAATAACTAACTCTGGATGATTTGGCGTAAAAATTTTGGGGGAATAGGCAAATATTTTTCATTCTTGATTTTTAACTACAAACAATTATATTCAAAAAAAAGGAGAAATATGTTTGGATTAAAATTAAGAATGTTTTTACTGGTAGCTGTTCTATTCGGTATCGTTTACGCGATCGTCACCGTAATAGGCACAGCCATGGGAATAACTAACTTTTACTTCTATCTTATCCTGGCGTTTGTCTTTATGATGATTCAATATCTTATTGGTCCTAAAATCGTAGAATGGTCTATGAGGGTTAAATATATAAACGAATCCGAATATCCACAGTTACATCAGATGGTAGAAGAACTAGCCAGAAACGCCGGAATACCAAAACCAAAAGTGGGTATTTCGCAAGTTAACCTTCCCAACGCTTTCGCTTTCGGAAGAAGCCGAAAGGACGGTAGAGTATGCGTAACACAGGGTATATTGAACTTATTAGACAAAAATGAACTTAAAGCAGTACTCGGTCACGAAATAACGCATATAGTAAACAGAGATATGCTGACTATAACTTTACTTTCAGTAATACCTATGCTCATGTATAGAATCGCCTGGCATTTTCTTTTCTTTGGAAGCATCGGGAGAAGAAGAAGTGAAGGAGCAGCCTACACAGCACTCATCGGTCTTTCGGCTCTGGTCTTTTATTTTATAACGAATCTTCTCGTTCTTTATGCCTCACGAATACGAGAATACTTTGCGGATAAGGGTTCTGTCGATTTAGGAAACCAACCCTCTGCACTTGCTTCGGCTCTTTATAAACTTGTCTACGGTTCGGCCAGAACAAGTAAAGAGGCAATAAAAGACGTAGAAGGGCTTAAAGCCTTTTTCGTCAATGACCCTTCAAGGGCAAATAAAGAAATAAGAGAATTAGTCCAGATAGATCTGGACAGAAGCGGAACGATAGACCCCGACGAGCTTCAATATTTACGTTCCGAAAAAATAGAACTGAAGTTTTCCGACAGATTGCTCGAGGCTTTAAGCACTCATCCCAATATGCTAAAAAGGATACAAAGACTATCGGAATATGGTAAATAGCACCGCAAAGACGCAGAGTACGCAAAGAAAAAACAAACAAACAGAGAACAAAAAAATATATTTGTGTTTACTTAAACCCAACTCCCAACCCAAAAAATATACTCTCACACAAAGTGTTTTCTCCTATTCCACAGGACGAAGCAACCTTAAGCCCTAATTGGAGGTAATGAAAAGTGTTACTTTTTTTGATTTTTATCTCTGCCGCAAAGGATACGAGTATAGATTATACTCTTCTACGAAAAAGAATGGTAGAAGAACAAATAATAGCAAGAGGAGTAAGTGATTCTTCGGTCATAAATGCCATGTTAACCGTTAAAAGACACCTTTTTGTCCCTGAAAAACTTAAAAGTTTCGCATATGAAGACCATCCCTTACCAATAGGATGCGATCAAACGATATCTCAACCTTACATAGTTGCTCTTATGACGGAACTGCTTGAAGTAAAGAAGACCCATAGGGTTCTTGAAGTTGGAACCGGTTCCGGATACCAGGCGGCAATACTTTCTCTTCTTGCCGATTCTGTCTTTACAATAGAAATAATTCCGGAACTTGCTCACTCTGCCGAAAAAAGGCTGGATAGCCTCGGATACAAAAATGTTTTGGTAAAAGCCGGTGACGGATATAAAGGATGGAAAGAACATGCCCCCTTCGACGGAATCATAGTAACCTGTGCCCCGAAAGAAGTACCTCCTCCACTCTTAGAACAACTCATCACAGGAGGAAAAATGGTAATACCTGTGGGCTCCTATTATCAGGAACTGCTTCTTATAACTAAAGATTCCTCGGGAACCTCAGAAAAAAGTATAATACCGGTAAGATTCGTACCAATGATAAAAGGAAAGTAAAAGAATTAACAACAAATAACACAAATTACACAAATAAATTAAGAATTTTCGTTTTTTAACATAGAAAATTAAATCTTTTTTTTCATTCGTGCTATTCGTGAGATTTGTTGTTTCTAATTTTGGGGTAGGGGGTGTTGGATAAACAAAATATAATCTTTTGTTGTTTCTCTGCTTTCTTTGCGTCTCTGCGGTAAAAATATGTTTTTTATTCTGTAACCCAGACTGCTACCGTGTCGAAAACCAGTGCACCGATTAAACCGACAGCAACTCCTTCTTTAAGTTCGCCGTATTCAAACCACATGTTGGAAAACGCATAAGCATTGGAATCCTTTGCCTGCACTAAAAGTGTATACATTGTATCGGTTTCTTTAAATAAAAGCCCTACAGAAAAAATACTCGTAAATGTATCCAGGCTCACCATGGGAGGGAAACTATCCGATTCGCTCAATTTACCCGTAAGATATGAATACACATTATATTCATTATTAAAACAATACTCGCTGCTACTCCAGATCAAAAAAGGGGGGCTGCTTAAAGAAACTGTATCAAGATGCTCCGGCGAGAGTATAGTTAGTACACCGGGAACCTGGACTCCTTTCGATATTACTTCTCCCTCGACAGAAACATTAACTAAATATTTCATACCATATTCTACAAAAGAAGAATCATTACCATAATAAAGCCCCTTTAAAGTATCAGACTCACTGTACCAAAAAGTATCGGCATTTTCATCTACAACGAAAATTTCCGCACCCGATATCCCGGTAAGATCACTTCCGATAGGAGAATCCAATCTATATGTGGAATCGACAAAAGCTCGCTGAAATTTCATGTCCGGCTTTAGAACAAGGTTAATAACATATCGATGCTCGAAAGGTGCTTCTTCATTAAGACTACAGGAAGTAAAAAATAGTCCACAAAAAAGAATTAAAAATATAAGTTTCTTCATTATCAACCTCCTAAAATCTATAAATAAATTCCAACGAAGGGATTATCGGTAACATATGAAATGGTTTTTTAATGGGCGGTTCTTCATCGTAATCGTAGTAATACATAAAAACATTCTTAGTATTCAATACGTTGTATACATTCAGCTTTAAGTCCAGTTCGTTGTTCCCAAAATAGAAAGATCTGCTTATACCTGCATCCAAACGTAAATACGGCGGATAGCGAACCTGATTTTTATCTCCTTCTAATTCTATCCACTCAGCCTCGTCTTCCCCGTACGGCATAACTTCTTTTCTGTACCGTAAACGCGAAAGATCAGTTGTATATGGATTACCCGAACAAAAACCAAATTGGACTCCCGCTTCATATCTTTTTCCTAATAAAGCAAGAAGAGCTAAATGAAAATTGTGAGTCCTATCCCAAGCGGTAGGATATATTTTATCTCCGAAGGTGACATCAGTTTTAAGAAAAGAATAACTTAACCAACCCCTTAAATTACCGATTTCCTTTTTCAAAAGAAAATCAATACCGTAAGCCTTACCTTCTCCCGACTCCAGCATGGTTTCATAATATTCCTTTTCCGTATTAATATTGATATCCTCCTGTTCTTTCATGTTTAGCAGGCGATTGTAATTCCTATAATATCCTTCTAATGAGAAATAGAGATCTTCTCTCAACCAACCCTCAAATCCAACATTAAAGTGATGAGCTTCCTCGGGATCGTATTGACCGCCGAGAGGAATCCAGTAATAAATCGGGATATCCACTCCTTCACTTGCACTCCCCATTATAGACCCTCCGGGCACAATATACTGATGAAAATTTCCGAAAGAGAATGTTATAGCACGCAAATCATCAAGGAAGTACTTTACAGATAACCTGTACGCTCTGAGAAAATCTGAATTTGTATGATCAAGTTCTCTACTCTCAGAATTATAACGAGTAAGAGCAAATCCACCCGAAAGAAGAAAGCCATCAAACTTAAATTTATCTTCAACATAAACAGAAGCTCTATTACTCCATATATCATCATATGAATAATCATAACCCATCAGAAAATTAACATTATATTCAAAAGGGCGGTAATAATCCTCTACCCCGACTGTAATTTCGTGCTCTTTAAAGTTCTTTGTGTATTCCGCTCCGAAAGTCCCAACATTGATGTTCCCATCCGTTATAAAAATAGTATCCAATGCTCTAAGATAGAAATCATGATTACTAATACCGGTAAAGACATGGAAAAGATCTCCTTCCACATTAGAATGAAATAGATTTATTGCGGCAACTTTATTGCCCCAGTCAAAAGCTATCAGCTTTATCGACTTATCATCCTCATCCCTGATATCGAGAAAATCCTCACCGACGTAACCACTTAGCACTAAAGACCAATTATCATTTATATCTGTCTCCCAATGCAAATAACCATCATAAAAGTAATACGGAAGGTCGTAATTAAAAAGAGCAAGGAGCTTATCCGCATAGGTTCTCCTGACTGACAGGAGAAAATTACTATTTAAAGAAGGGACCTTCCCACTTATCGTCAAACCACCTGATAGAATGCTTAGAGAAGCAACTCCTGAAAGACCTTCTAAATCTCTGCCCGCACCTTTTGTTTTTATATCGAGGACCGAGGATAAGGAGGCATCCTGCCTAACGGGAATTCCGCTAGAATACAATTCGGCGCTTTTTATCGCGTTTGAATTGAAAGCCGATACCAGACCGAAAAGATGGAAAGGATTTAGTAAAGGGACATCATCGATAAGGACCCTATTCTGATCCGGACTTCCGCCTCTTACAGAAACAGAAGTAGAAAAATCGGAAGATTTCGTAACCCCGGGAAGAGCCTCAATAGTACGCATCAAATCCCCCTCAACAAACGATGGCAGCATCATCAAATCTTTATCAGATAGTGAAGGTGGAGTCATAGAAGCCGAGCTCCTAAATTTCTTCTTTTTTGCCGATACCAGTATTCCCTGCACTTTCAATGGTTCCATTTTCATCGCAATATCGATACTCAAATAATCTTGCCCGGAAAATTTTATATCCTTTATCACATTTCCGTAACCTATCATAGAATATCTCACCTTAAATTCATTCAGGGAATTAGACATTATTAGACTGTAGTAACCTTCACCATCCGTTACCGTACCAGATTCCGTTCCCATCACAACTATATTAACCATCTGCAAAGGCTCTTTCGTCGAAGCGTCATAAACGTAACCGGTCAGGACATTATAATGACTAAAAAGCAGTATAAAACAAAAAGAACATAACGACATTTAAGATTTTCCTCCTTTCGTAAAACCGAACGCTCTACATCTTTGTTTACTTACTATGATTCTACGAAAGAAAAAAAAGTTCCGTAAGAATCTAGCCCCTTAACAAAAATCAATCCTTAACTTCGCTCTGATTTTGATTGATTCCTTTAAGAATTTCCTTTGCCCAACCGTAGTCCGGATTTACTTCCAGGGCTTTTTTGTAAAACTTTATAGCGGTAGAATCTTCTTTTTTCTCTTTGTAAGCATTCCCCAACTGAACGTAGACTTCATCTTTTCCCCAATCGGGATAAATACCCCTATCTTCTTCTTGCAGAAACAGTTCTGCAGCTTTTTCAAAAAGCGGGATAGCGTTATCTGCTCCGCCTCCGAACATCTTTGGTCTATATAAAGTTCCAATCCCGTCTATAAGATAGACTCTCGGATTTTCGGGATCTAACTTTTTCGCTTTCTCAATTTCTTTCCCCGATTTCATCCCATTAATCATTGCAAGTTGTGGCTTGAAACCTATCTCCATTCCAAGAATAGTCGAAAGAAGCGCGTGAGAGTCGGCAAAATCATCCTTGCCCTTTATTGACTTTTGGATCACTTCTTTCGCCGATTCAAGATATTTTTCACTCATTTCCTTATCTTCATACGCGATTGTACCAATTCTATAACTGTTTAAAGCAAGGTAATAATTAATAAGCCATTCTTTATCTTCAAAAGTGGAAAGACGTTCTAATTTTGTAGAAATTTCTTTTAATTTCTCAACGTCTCCTTTATTAACAGCCTCCTGCTGCTCGGCTTTAATCGTGAGTATATGTTTATCCACTGTTGTCTTTTCTTCTGCCCAAACCCCTATAGTTACTAAAGTTATAAATACCACTAATAAAACTCTTTTCATTTAAACCTCCTTTTACATCTGAAAAGAAACACCGAAATAATAGAGCCGACCATACGAACTTTCGATGGGCTCGTCTCTATCTCCATTATGATAACCTAAAATGTTATTCCTGTTCGTAACATTATTAACCGCAAAATAAAACACAGTTAGATTATTGCCGAAGAAAGAATGCAAATAAGATGCGCTGAGGTCAAGCGTCCAATACGAGGGAAGTCGAGCCGAGCGAAAATCCTCACCTGCAGGAGTAAAAGGTTTTCCTGTAGCATACATGTATTTCGTTCCCAATTGAAAAAACGAAGTCAGAGAAACATTCAAAATAGCGTTTAAATTATGAGTAATATCGAAATCGGGCGGAAAAAGACCCGGATAATCCTGCCAATCTCTTTCCGACCTCAGATAAGAATAAGCGATTCTTCCCTCAATCCTTTTAAAACTCTTTTTTACAAAAAAATCGATACCCTTAGAGTAGCCAAACCCGGAAGAAATATAATTTATAGAATCTTCCTCCTTCAACAATTTGTTATAGTCTTTATAGTAACCCTCCAATCTTACCATCCCCCCATCGTTTTCCCATGTCCCGGAAATAATATAATGTCTTGCTTCCATTGGAGCCAACTCAGGATTTCCGTAATCCGGATCATATCTCCAGGGTTCAAAAAATTGATGGAAAGCGCCTGCGGCTAAAGACAGAGTAATTTCATCCGTAGTTTTCCAGGACAAGGAAAACCTTGGATCAAAAGTATTTTTCGCACTTTTAGAATCATAGTCACATCTTATCCCGGAGGTCAAAGATAAATTGCAAGGAAAGAAGGACGTTCCTTCCATAAAAATTGAACTTAAATAACTCCTGTATTCCCTGTCATAATAATTACTTGGAACCGAAGGATCTAAAGTATCTTCCAGAGAGGGAACAAAACCTTCAAAATAACTCTTCCTACGTTCAAGAGAACCCCCGAATTTAAAAAACATAAATGTTTTTTTCTCCCACAGGATTTTTGTCTGGTCAATTTCATCCGTTTCACTCAAATCGAAAACATATTCTTCTCCGGCAATTATTTCCGTTTTCTTATCAAAAGCGGTACGAGATACATTAAACTTAAGAAAGCTATTATCAGATAGAGCGTGATCTATTTTTATATTATAAAGATTGCTATTCTCTGTTCCATAATAATTTCCTCCCCAGGTAGGATCCTCGAGAGAAACACCGACGTTGTCTTTTTCTCTGAAGAAAAACAATTTAGCACGACCTTTTCCCGAATACCGCCAAGCTAGATTCAAATTTAGATCGTAAGAGAAAGGATACTCCGTAAAATCATCTTCAACATTATTAAAATCAAAAAGCAATTTTGTAGCACTCCTGTTTCCCGAAAAATTAATTCCGAAATTATCGCTTAAGGGAACACTTCCCATAGCGGATAAATTCGCGAGTCCAATTCCCAGATTGATAGATCTCTCCAATGGTAAATCCAGACTTTCCATTGATAGAATCCCCGACAAAGCGTTACCGTATTCGGCTCCGAATCCTCCTGAAGAGAAAAAAGTACCCTTCAGCAGAAACGGACTAAAGGTTCCGAAAAATCCACCAGTCGGAGATTCATATCTATAAGGATGATAAACACTCACCCCATCAAGAATAAACTTGGTTTCACTAACCTCTCCTCCCCGAACGAACAGACCCGCGCCTTCCTCTACCTGCTGAACTCCGGGAAAGGATTTAATAGCCCAGCAAACATCTGCTGCTGCTCCGGGAGTTGTAATTACCTCTAAAGGGGTTAGAGTAACACCGCTTTCTTCACCTGTCGTAAAAGACGAAGCCTTAACCGTAACCCCCTTACCTTCAAGTATCTCTTCTTTTAAGCTAACCTCTATACTGATGGTTTCGCCTTTAAGAAATACTTCTTCCCTGAATTCCCCATATCCCATCATTCTTGCCTGGAGATAACACTTTCCGGTTTCCTCTGTTATAAACTTAAATTCACCATTCTCATTCGTGGAAGCACCATCGAGCGTTCCCTCCAGAAATACATTTACTCCTTCAAGGATCTCACCACCTTCATCCGTCACTCGACCATGAATAACCGTACTTGAAAAAAGCACAATGGGTAAGAAAAAAACAAAGCAGAATTTATTCATACCAACTCTAACTTTCTTCAATAATCTTTTCTAAATGTTCCAGATAACCCCTAAAAGCTTTTTTACCTTTTTCCGTAATACTGTAAACCGTATTGGGTTTTTTATCTATAAACGTTTTTTTTACGCTTACATAACCCGCTTTTTCCAACTTTTCCATATGACTGCTTAAGTTGCCGTCTGTAACCTCAAGCTTTTTTCTCAAATAAATAAAATTTACTTTATTTACTGAATTCAAGATAGTCATAATCCCAAGTCTTATAGGGGCATGAATCAATTTATTTACTTCGGCAGGATTAAAATTTTCCATCTATTCTTTTATCTCTCTAAATCTAATTTTAGCAATAATTCCGGGCACAATCATGGTTACGAATATTAAAAAAGTAAATGTCAAATTAACCAATTCCGGGAACAAACCAACAATTACCGCTCCTATCCAGCAAAGAACAGCCGAGATAATAAACTCCTTCCAGGAAACAAAAGCTTCGACAAAAAACCCTACACCGATAAATAAAGCTATAACGCTCTCTAAAAAATGAGTGTACTCGGTAAGCCACAAAATAAACATGGCAAGCATAATACTTATAGTAATACCAACCCAGACCATGCCTATTAGCTTACCCGCAAAAGATGTAATACCAGTCATCCTGGCTATCCTCTTCGCAATCCTAAAACCTAAAAAAGACCCCACCACCATAATACACGCCCAGTTAATCCATATAAGATTATACAATGCACGTTCACGAAGAAAAACCGTCAAACCAAGACCTATTAGCGCAAGCACCCCCCATAAAAACTGAATATCCACGGCCCAAATCCCCGTTCTCCTCAACTCTTCCTCCGTTTCCCTTAGATGCTTCTTTATCTCCTCTAAACTTTTTTCCGCTTCTTTTTTATCCATAATTTAAACCTCCTTTCCAAAGTTCTTTGCTATACAAAGAAAATAGTTCTTTTTTCGCACTTGTCAACCCCTGTTTTTACCACAGAGAACACAGAGAAAAAAACACACAGAGATCACAGAGAAACAACGAAGAATTTTTATTGTTTTTAAAAATACCCAGATCCACCCAAAAAAGTAGTAACAACAAATAGCACAAATTACACAAATAGTTTTTGCTTTTTTTGACCAGTGACCAGTGACTAAGTTAATCACACAAAGACCACAGAGAACACAAAGCCCCGCTATACCCAATTTTTTGTTGTTTTGACCAAATCCCAACCCCCAAATCCCAAATCCTCGTATGTTATACTACAAATAAATATATCTATATATGGGGGTAGAATTATTAAGTATAACCCTTCCTGGGTTCTATTTGAGTTAATCTATTTCTATCTGTCCGTACAGTATCCGCGATTATATAAGAATCGAATTCATCGTTATATTTGCCGGTGGAACTATATCTCTTTCGTAAACTCTTCATCATATTAGGGCATACTAAATATACCTTGTAACCAAGAGTTAGAAGATATTCAACTATCGGGTCTGTTTCCCTTTCGATACCGAATAGTTTAATTGATATGTTGGAAGAATTAAATAAAGGGACAAAGAGAAGGCCCCCAAGTCCTTGCACGAGCAATGCCCAACTTAGAATGCCTCTCTTCATCCCATAAGATACCAAGCAATCCATAGTAATCTGCACTTCGAGGGCCCATACGAGGATATTCTGGTATCAAAACCCCCTAATGGAGGTATTATGAAATTTATAGGTCTTGACTGGAAAGACAAGGGGTATACAACACGAATAATCAACGAAGAAGGTACCGATATTTCAGGTTCTTTCGAAGTAGAAAAGAACAGGGAAGGGTTTAGTGAATTCATCCATAAGGTTCGAAAATACTGTAACGGCGATAGTAATGTTTTATGATGATAAGATAAGGAAGATAGAGTTTTTATTAAGACACAGAGATAAGACTGTAGATGATAAAAGAAGACTTACGAACAGATTAATCTGTTATTTAAAAGAATACTTTCCCTCGTTTATTGATTTCTTCAGCGATATAACCTGCCCCACAGCTCTTTCACTTTTAAAGGCATATCCAACCTACAAGGATATAAAAGAACTGAGTAGAGAAGAGATTAGAGCCTTTTTAAAGAAACACTATTGTCATAAAGAAAGCGGTGTTCTGCGTATATATAAAGCGATAAAAAAAGGACAGGTTAAAATAGACACTACTGTAATCCAGGAAAGAAGCAGATCAGCCATTCTTCTTATAAAGAGAATAGAATTGCTTAATAAAGAGACAAAAGAATATGATAACGATTTAAAAGAGACCACGGAAAACGATAAAGATGCAGAGATATTCAAGAGTCTTCCCGGCAGCGGAGACACACTTTCTCCCGGATTGATGGTAATCTTCGGAAAGAAGAGAAACAGATACGAAAATGCGGAAGAAATAAACAGTCTTTCCGGCATTGTACCGTTTACAAAGCAAAGCGATAACTGGGAAACTCATCTTTTTCGATTTGGCTGTAATCATTTTTACCGCAACATAATCACCAGGTTGGCTTATTGCAGTCTTACTAAATCAGAATGGGCAAGAAGTTATTATAACGAAAAAAGAACGGAAGGTAAGAGCCATTATCACGCGTTAAGATGCCTTGC
>Ga0315545_1001701_pt1 | contig 21010 bp, 15 predicted proteins | sample SalMarSW160210MG_FD_203096 | JGI IMG/M metagenome (GOLD analysis project Ga0315545, IMG submission 203096) | Salt marsh sediment microbial communities from the Plum Island Ecosystem LTER, Massachusetts, United States - Salt Marsh Sediment SW1602-10 ...
TAACACCGTGAGGGTTGAAGTGGTGGAATATGTTGCCGACAATGGTTGACCCGCTTATTGATGCCGCCTCCAACATCAATTCTCTTATCGCTGGTTCACTGTCAAGGTACGTGCACTCACACTCGAAGTATTCGGCAAGGATATGCTTACCAAAAGGGCTCGTCATCATCGATAAACTCCTTTCTTGTCCTATAGCCTGCCTGCGGCGAATGCACACTACGGTTCATTGAGCAGATGGGCAAAGGCATTCCCTCTGCGACTCGCTGCGCCTTCGGCTCTTAAGCTATCAGAATTATAAACGCTCGTACGGGATATGTGACAAAACTATACAAGGAAGCGCTCCCATTCACGCATGACGGGAGCACCATAAAGGTGAGTTAATATGCGGGTTTATATCGGTGGCCTCTTATCAAGGCCAGTTCCTCCTTTCGGTGTAAGATTTCTCATCGCTTGATGCAGTGATTGTATAACTCCTCAGCAGCCTGTTTGTCAAGAATGAAAAACAGAATGAAAAGACACGGACAGAGAAATTTTTCTCTCTACCTTGGCAGCATGGGCGTTGAGATTCTCGATGTTAGCGAAGATAAATAGGATTAGAGAAGATCCAGGGTCGAAATCCCCACATCGCAGTCTTCCGTAACACCTCTACCCTGTATATGCCCTTCTCGTGTAGCTTAACCGTTAGCTCACGGCCATATCCCATCGTAAGGAGAGTCCCGTTTCGTATCACCCTGATAAGACCATGGTTAGGCAGTGCAATCACCAAGAGCCCATGGTTATATTCAGCTTCCTGTCCCATCTTTACGCTAGCTTCGTCTCCAGCCTTGATAAAGGTGAACCTGAAGCCCCGTGAAGGGGCGAGTCCGTCATGTGCAAGGAAGCAACTTCCCTCTTTTAAAGATCTGTAAATAAGCCCTTTATCCTGTAACGGGTCGCCCTTTAGCGGTGTGCTTAAAAGAACGTGTGTGTTTATGGTGCCCAGGAGAAACTCATAGGTGAGGGGAGTAAAGGAAATCAATCCCTTCCTCATGGTTGAAGCATGGGCATCCGAGCCGCCTATTGCTACAACCCTTCTTTCACGGCAGAGCCTATCCCATGTGGAAAGGGTCCTCGTGCTGGGGCCTTTTAAGGTATACCGTTTAAAAAGGAGGTGGAACAAAGCGCTCCAGAAAGACCTCACATTTTCCTTCCATCTGGAGGTGAAGTTCCAGATACAAATTCCTGTAAAGCCTTCCACCGACCAATCATTCCAGGTGTAAGCAATGCCCTTTTCCATATAGGGCATCCCCTTTTCGAACGGGTGGGCGATAAACCCGAGCCCGCCCTGACTGACTACAGCATCGATTACCTCCTGAGGTGATAATCGCTCATCATCGATCTGGTCCTTGATGTCATAGGCAAGGTAGTGGTGAAACCTCGTGCCGATCTCCGAACCCACCAAGACAAGGATCCCCTTGTGATAACCTTCCTCCTCGAGGTAAAGGCGGGTGAGATGTGCGTGATCATTCAGGGCTATGAAATCCAGGCCTGCCCTTTTCGCTACGTTTACTATCTCAGGCGTGGTGCCACCCCCATCGGAGTGGCGCGTATGGATGTGGAGATTACCGACATACTCATATTGAGGCATAATTGCTATTAATCTCTCTACATGAAGACCAAAACAATTCAACCGCAGATACACGCAGACTAATGCCTTGCCGACACGGCAAGGCATTAACCATGATGCCCTTCGGGCAAACCTAGAACCATCCCCGCCTGCCTCGCCTGAGCGAGAGCGACCCGCCTGCCACTGCGAGGCACGAGCGGGCAGGTGGCGGGCAGGCTTTTTATTTCAGCCTTTGGATGCTTAAAATTTACCAAGATTCCAACTTGTATTCGTTAATCTCCATGATCGCGAAGCGATTGCATATTCTGTTGGGCCAAGTCGGCCCAACAGAAGATAGATCTGTCGGCGTGTGTCTGCGGTTAATTATCTTTTATATTGACTAGCCTTCATAATTATTGAGGGCCTTCAGCCCAGCAGCCAGAGGTCGCTGAACCGCTATGATTATGAGCACCAGAGCCAGGAAAAAGGAGCTCACTATCCAGAACCACTGAAGAGGGGTGATTACCTCTCCTCTGAAGTGTGCTGATAGGATAGTGTAAACAGGCCCTGCCTCCAAGATAACGACCAAGGCAATGAACACTGCACTGGTTATCATATACATGACCCCCCCGAAGCCCGTGGCCACCTTGGCGATATTCTCATGTTTGAAGTTGGGGTAGATCGCGCCGAAGCCGATACCCAGGGACACAATCCCGAAAACAAGGAAAAAAATGGTCACCGAGGATAAGGCCATCATAAAGGCAGTCACCTTCAAGAGGTAATTGGTAACGATGATGAGCAGCTCTGCCAGGAAAAGCATGGGGATAAGGTAGGCGAAGTATTTGGACCACAGGAAACGCTTGGCCGTAACAGGGGAGGAGAGGATAATCCAAAACGCGTTGCCCTCGAGGCTTACTGCCGGAAAGATAAACCGGGCAGAGAGGGCTGAGATAACAAACCCGGCCAACCCGATATTCAAGAAGGATAGGGCATTTTGAAGATAGATGGATTGAATAGGGCTTCTCTCCAGGGGTAGCACGCTGAAGTTATAGAGATACACCACCACCAACGCACCTAAGAGAAGCAGCTGGGACCACTGGCTGTTATCCCGGAAAAAAACCCTCACATCCTTAGCTATCAAGGAGGTAGTGTCAGAGCCCAATGGTCTTGTGATCGCTGAAACCATTTTATCGAGAATCTTTCTGCCTGCACGGCTTCTCCTCTTTGCCTCCTGGGCCTTTGAGAAACCGCTGAAATAGATAAGCTCTGCCATCCAGAGATTGATGACCATCAGAGCGGCTGCTGTAGTCCAGAGCAGGAGGTTGTTAAACATCTGGGACATCGGGGAACCCGTTACCTTGGCCCATAGGAGATCCGCTGCCCAACGGCTCGGTAGATAGGGTGAATCAGGCGCCTTTAATGCTCCTAGGTACTGGGCAACGCTCATGAATGTGTCAGGATTGACCAACCTCTCGGGCCGCAGGAACCGAAAAAGCAGATAAAGTATGATGATAACTATAATGGTGAGAAACATGGTGATGTCCCTTGCCCTCTGGGCGGGAAAGAACCTCACCAACAGCATGATTATCATGATGCCTAGGCCGGCAGCGATAAGAATCAACGGGAAAGACACATAGATCAGGCTCAGATAATACGCCAACCCTGCACCGTACACGATCCCGTACGCCATAACCACTGGGAGGCCGAATACCAACGGCATCCATGAGCTATCGAGTATGGTATAAAAGGCGCGGCTTAGAAATAAATCAGGCAGTGTTGCCGGAGAAGCATGGCATAGCTCCAAATCATGAGATAGGTAGAGGTTCGAGAAGGAGGTTATGATATGGCTGAAGATGAGCATGGAAAAGAAGATCAGAAGGACCATGGACAGAAGATGTCGCGCAAGGATATCGCCGATGATCTCCTGGGAGGAAAAATAGAGCAATATCCTGTAGACAAAGAAAAAGAGGGTAAGCCAGAACAGCAACCCTCCTCCTGTAAGCACGATGACCTTTATCCTCTTATTGCCCTTGGCCCTCCTCAAGCTATTTCGGAAACCCATGAGCCTCGGCGAAATAAGAAGCGCAAAGATCCTCACGTCTGTTCCATCCCTGCAGTTATCTTCAGGAAGATCCGCTCCAGGTCACCCTCTACACCAGCCTGGCACCCCAGATCCTCCGATGTGCCTGAGGCCACAATACGACCCCTATTCACGATCGCTACCTCCCCACACACCTCCTGGGCTAAGGCCAGCGTATGGGTTGACATGAATACCGTAGATCCACCCCTTGCCCAGTCCCTGAATATATCCTTCACGAGCTTTGCCCCCTTAGGGTCCAGCCCGACCATCGGTTCATCCACAATGATCACCTTGGGTTCGTGTAACATGGCAGAGGCGATCACGAGCCTCTGTTTCATGCCGTGTGAATAGGCCTCAATGAGTTCATCGGCCCACTCTGTTAACTCGAAGACCTCGAGCAGTCTTTCAATCCTTTCCTGCAAAGCATCCCCTGTTATTCCATACAGGCCTGCCTTGAACTTGAGAAACTCCTTGCCGCTGAGCTTCTCATAGAGAAAGGGGCGATCGGGAATAAAGCCAAGGGTCATCTTCGCCCTGGATGGTTCCCTGGCGATATCCAGTCCATTGATCAGGATTCTTCCCTCGGTGGGTTTCAAGATGCCTGCCATCATCTTTATGGTCGTCGTCTTTCCAGCGCCGTTTGGTCCTATGAAACCAAAAATTGTTCCCCGGGAGATCCGCAGGTTCAGGTTATCGACAGCCTTTACTCCGCTGTAAACCTTGGTAAGATTCTCTAAGGTGATCATCGATATTCCACTATGGTTAGGGAGAGGTTTCCAATCATCCCTACGATCTGTATCTGTTTGTCTATGCCACCATCGATAAGCTTGATATGGGTGGCATCAGCGGGTATCTGGTTGAGGGTTGCATCCATGGAAATCCATCGATCGAGATAGGCCTCATTCCACGCATGGTAGTAAAATTTACCGTCTTTGTACACCAGTCCCACAGCTATTCTCGCGGGAATCCCAACAGCCCGTAATAACGCTGTAAGAAGCGTTGCATGTTCGTTGCAGTCTCCTTTTCTATGCCGTAAGATCTGCTTCGCATCGGGAATGGATACGAGCGGTGTCTTCTCTATGTTCTCAAACACCCATTCCATAAGCATTTTCGCAGCCTCATAGGGCTCGGTTGTTCCCCCCACAATCTCCCTTGCAGCCGATATTATCTCCTCATCTCCGGATTGCAGAAACGCTTCCGGCTTTACATAGGGGATCAGCTCTCCATCCCCTCCCCTGTAAGGGATATGATAGGAAGCCGTAAAGGGAGGTCTCTCCTTTATCACCTTTAAAACGCTGCCCTCTGCGATCTGCCTTGAACCATCAAGGGGCATGGAAGCTGGGAGTTGATCAAAACGCACCGCGAGATGGGAAGCCTCCCGTGGGTCTTCCAATTCCCTTTCCACCTTTATGGCGGATAGCTCATAAAAATCCGCCCTCACTGAACTATCCAAGCCGGTGAGCGCCCTTGAGGGAGAGCTCCTCACAAGGGTAAACCCCATAAAGCCCTCCTCCTTGAGGGAATTACCCTCCTCGTCAAGCCAGAAGGTCAAGGGCTTTCCTAAAAAGTTCATCTCAAGACGAAAGGCGTTATAGACCTCGCCGTTGAGTGTTATTTCCTCCTCGCCTACCACCTTTATGATAGCCGGATTCGTCGTCATGCTGACTGGATCAAAGAGAGGGAATGAGAATGTATTTCCCACCCGAAGGTCCCGGGATCGAAGGTAGTGGGTCACGCCTGCATTGATCATGGGCTTGGCCGGCAACCGTATTCGTTTGACTTCTCCCTTCCCCTCCTGGCCCATCGTGATAAAGAGGTCTTCTCCTTCTATCCGGCCCGAGATCATAACATCAATGAGCTCGGATGCCAGGGAAAAGGTAAAATTGGTTACATGAAACCCCTCATCGACCTGTGCCCTGGTGCTGCTGAGTATCTTCCTCGTTGAACCCATCAAATTCACGATGAGAAATATCCTCTCGTTCACCTCATATTGTCCGTTAAGCTTCTTAACCCTGGTGACCGCGTAACCCGCCTTGCGGCCCTTTAACAGGATATCCATCCACTGCTCTGAATCTCCCTCTGTGATTCCCGTCTCACCCTGAGTGAACTCCGCCTCCTTTGATGCATCATGCGTTCTCCTTGTCAGTTCGACGATCACGAAAATCCAGAGAACGACAATAACAATTCCAACAATCTTATAGGACAGGGATTTTTTCATTTTACTATCCAGCGAAGCTTCGCCTCAAACCCTGGCCCAGACCTGGCTTTGAAATGGCTTTATATCTATAGATGCCGTAATCTTTGCAAAGCATGATAATGCTCCTGTAACGTTGCGCCAGGGCAGGCTGGCATGCGCGGACGTGATTTGAAAAGCTACTACCTCATGAACCTGGAGCATGAATAAAGGCCGCAATTGCCTCGCGCCAGGGCAGGCCGGCGAGATGTGAACACCGTAAATTTCTCGAATATTTGAATTGTAAAATAAAAAATGCAAAGTGCGAAAGTCAAAATTACTTTTTCTTACATTATCATGAAGGCAATCTCCCGCATTTCATTTTGCATTTTTCAATTTTCAATCTGCATTTTGCATTAGACGTCTGTAAGATCTTAGCTTATATATAGACGGCTGGTGATTTTAAGGCCTAAGGATTTCGCAGGCATGAGGCAGCATTGCTAGCTCATAGGACCTTATCTATGAGGTCCTGGGAATTGCCTAACATCTCCTCAAAGGCATTTACTCCCAGGCCGGTCCCCTGTGCTACCATGTTTGCAAATCGGTGGGTCATGAAGTCATGGGGGCTGTGAGCATCTGAGTTTAACACGAGTTTTGCTCCACAATCTCGTGCCAAACCGGCAACGTGGCCATTGGCAAGGCTATGGCCACGGCGGGCACTAATCTCAAGATATACCCCCCTCTCAGCAGCCAGTCTACAGTCCTCTGCAGATATCAATCCGGGATGAGCCAGGATATCGACGCCTGAGAGAATCGCTTCCCTGTTTGTCCCTTCGGCTACTGGCTCGACAATAGTCTCTCCGTGAACAATTACTATGCGAGCTCCCAGCTCCCTTGCCTTTGTGACCAGGGAACCAATCAGCTTGGGCGGCACATGGGTGATCTCTGCTCCCGGGATAACCTTCACGGCTTGAGCTTTATTAAGATCACTTGCCACCGCCACCAACCTGGGAATGACAAAATCGAGATTTGAGGAGTCAACATGATCGGTTATCGCGATACAGGAATACCCAATATCCTCAAGTCGCCTCACGATCTCCGCGGGAAGCAATTCGCCATCACTTAACAGGGAATGCATATGGAGATCTATCATGGGCGAACTCTTTTAAGGAATGCTTGCGGTTGGCGTGCAGACCTTACGGTGTGCGCAGCGTTACTACATCTTGTACTTGCCGAAATCCTCTGGATTTAATTTTTCGAGAATATCCTGCCACTTTTTCCCTTGATCGCTCTTGTCGTCGGCTTCAGCTCCTCGAACAGCATCAATTTGTCTTGATTTCCGTAGTACCTCTTCGGAAACGAAGATTGGAGACCGTGCTCTAAGGGCTATGGCTATGGCATCACTCGGCCGTGAATCAATGGTTATGGCCTTGCCCCTGTTCGTGAGATGAATAAGGGCATAATAGGTATTATCCTTCAAGTCACAGATCTCTATCTTATTGATCTTTATATCCACTTGATCCATGATATTTTTCAAAAGATCATGCGTCATGGGCCTGGAAAATTTCACGCCCTCTATCTCGCTGGCAATTGCCGTTGCTTCGAGCAATCCGATCCATATAGGCAATGTTTGGTCTCCCTCAACCTCTTTAAGGATAATGATCGGGCTATTCGTTGCCTGATCCATGTTTACCGAAGCTATTGTCATTGCTTTTAGCATAGAATCTCCTCCCATGGGTAGAATCCAGGCATCAATATACTGTGTTTAATTCAAAGAAATCTTGTTTGTCAATATATCTTTCAAGCCATCGAAGTTATTCAGGCCCATCGGGACTGTTTACAATGGCTCCTATTCTTGGTTCAAGTGTCTTTGTCGGAATTCCTCATAGTCCTTTTAAAGGGTATCACCTTTCTCCCGCCTCGAGGTGAACCCTTACCCGAAAGCTCCTCCCCCGTATCATCGGAGTAAGGCTCAGCTACAAGTGGTTTCACGGCCTCTATCCTCACTGGATTGTCTTCCATGGTGAATGGTATGCCGTTCAGGTACTCCTCCCTCAGTATCCACGTGACAGCTCTTATGGGGAGCGTCAGGATCAGCAGCTGCACCTTATACCAGTCCTTCTTTATGTCCGGCTCAATGGAGTCGATCCTGGCAAAAAAGCCGGCCCTATCCCTGTGGTACACCAATACAACATCACCCATCCTTGCCATCACCCATCCTTTTTTCGTTAACCTGTACGTTCAATGCTTAAAAGAAGATATAAGAGTATATAAAAACTGGCAACTGTATTCAAGGGAGATTCTCTTTACAATCAGGGCAACTGTATGTATGTAAATAAAATATGCCTCAAGGGTGATCGATCTCATGAGATCTGAGTATGATGTGGCTATTATCGGGGCGGGACCGGCTGGTATCTTCACCGCCTTAACCCTCGCCGATGCGGGCATCCACAGGGTGCTTCTCATTGAGCAGGGTAACGATATCGATAAGAGGGACAGGCGCTCAAGCCGGGATATGCTGTGCGGATGGGGCGGGGCAGGTGCCTATAGCGACGGTAAGCTGAACCTCTCAACAGAGGTCGGAGGGTTTCTTAATGAGCTGATACCTGCCCAAGAGCTGGATCAACTTTTGGGAGAAGCGGACCAAATCTACCTGAACTACGGCGCTCCAGAGAAGCTCTACGGCACGAATATCAATGAGATCGAAGCCCTCTCCTCTCAAGCCCGAAAGGTTGGATTAACGTTGGTTCCCTCTAGGATACGGCATATGGGCACGGAGAATTGTGTCGCCGTTCTGAAAGGCATGCGCAATGACCTCAACGATAGAATATCTATACGAACCGGGTGCAGGGCGGAGGAGGTCCTGGCCCATAACGGTGTACTCACCGGTGTGAGGCTTGCTGATGGTCATGTGATACCCAGTTCTTTTGTGGTAGCTGCGCCCGGCAGAACAGGTGCAGGCTGGATGAAGACCCAAACAGAGAGGCTCACCCTTACCTCCATACCGAGCCCTGTTGATATTGGATTGCGTATCGAGGCCCCCGCACCAATCGTTGAACCCCTCACAAGAGAGGCCTATGAGGCAAAGCTGATCTATTACTCAAAGACCTTCGATGATAAGGTGAGGACCTTTTGCATGAACCCGTATGGGGAGGTGGTGCTCGAAGAATCCGATGACATCATCACCGTGAATGGCCACAGCTATGCCTGCAGAAAAACCGATAACACCAACTTCGCCATCCTCGTGAGCAGCATGTTTACCGATCCCTTCCATAATCCAATCAAGTATGGGAAGTATGTCGCCTCTCTCGCGAATATGCTCGGAAAAGGTGCGATCATACAGAGGCTTGGCGATCTTCTCGAGGGAAGAAGATCAACGGAGAAGAGGATCGAGAGATGTATCACAAAGCCGACCCTTTCTGCCGCCACTCCGGGAGATCTAAGCTTTGTGCTTCCCTACCGGTACCTAAAGGATATCATCGAGATGCTTGAGATACTCGACCACCTCGCACCCGGTATCTTCTCAAGACACACCCTGCTCTATGGGGTTGAGGTGAAATTTTATTCACACCGGATAAAGCTCTCAAGCCACCTTGAATCGGCGATAAAGAACCTCTTCATCGTAGGTGACGGTGCAGGCATCTCGAGGGGCCTCGTTCAAGCCTCAATCAGTGGGATAGTAGCAGGCAGGGAGATCCTCAACAGATTGAAAGGTGCTTAAAGAAAGAATTGCCACCGAGGGATCCTTCTAGAGGACCGAATATGCCGAGAGATGCTATCCAGATTAGAGGTGCTCGCCAGAACAATCTGAAAAACCTTTCCCTGGAGATCCCGCTCAACGCCATTACGGTTATCACCGGTGTGAGCGGTTCCGGAAAGTCCTCCCTCGCCCATGATACCCTTTACGCAGAAGGCCAGCGCAGGTATGTTGAGACCTTCTCCCCGTATGCCAGGCAATTCATGGATAGGATGGACAGGCCGGCGGTTGACGTCATCGAGGGTATCCCCCCGGCCATTGCGATTGACAACAAGTCCTCAGTGCGAACATCCCGATCCACCGTGGGCACCATGACCGAGATCACGGATTACGTGAAGCTCCTTTTCACCCGCATGGGCCAACTCCACTGCCGGCGATGCGGCAGGCCGGTGGTCCCTGAAGGGCCTGAGGATGTGTGGAAGGCCTTGAAGAGCCTCCAGGAGGGAACCGAGGCAGTCATCACCTTCCTGTTTTCCCTGAAACCCGCTGACCATGAGAAGGCAAGAGAGGAGCTTCGAATGATCGGCCTCGACCGCTTTTTCTCCGACGGTCACATCCGGTCAATCGATGAATGGGAAGGAGACAATGGGACGCTTCCTATCGTGGCAGACAGAGTACTTGTGAGTTCCTCCGAACGAAAACGGATCATGGACTCCCTTGAACAGGCCTTCCGTTTTGGGGGAGGCCGTATCGATGTATGGATCAAGGGGGGCGCCCATCTCTCCTTCAGCAACCGGCTTGAATGTGCCAGGTGCAGGATAGCTTATAAGGCGCCTGTCCCAAACCTTTTCTCCTTTAACAGCCCTATAGGTGCCTGCGAAACGTGCAGGGGGTTCGGCAGGATCATCGATATAGATCCCGGCCTCGTCATCCCCGATGGATCGCGTTCCCTTGAGCAGGGTGCCATAAAGCCTTGGGGTACTCAGGCAGATCACCGCACGGAGTATGAGGATCTGATCGAGTTCTGTCACCAGCAGGGCATCCCCACCAATGTTCCCTTCGAGGAGCTGAACGAGGAGCAGAGGAAGGCCATAATCGAGGGAAATGAGCAATTTTACGGTGTCCGCGGCTTTTTCAAATGGCTCGAGACCCGGACATACCGGATGCACGTGCGGGTATTTTTATCCCGGTACCGAACCTACAGGATATGCCCTGATTGTCACGGTACGAGGCTCAAGGATGATGCCCTTCTGTACTATATCAACGGGTTAAACATAGCGGAGATCTATGCCCTCACCATCGAGCAGGCCAATTCCTTCTTCGAATCCATCAGGGTTTCTCCAGGCGATAGTGCCGGCGCCCTGGTCCTGGGGGAAACCAAGAGCAGGCTAGCCTACCTGTTGGAGGTTGGCCTCGGATACCTCACGATAGATCGTCTGTCCAGGACCCTCTCAAGCGGCGAGCTCCAGAGGGTCGCCCTTGCCTCAGCCCTCGGATCATCGCTGGTCAACAGCCTCTATATCCTGGATGAGCCGAGTATTGGGCTCCATCCACGGGATAACCACCGGCTCATCGAGATCATGAAGAAGCTCAGGGATATCCAGAACACCGTGCTCGTCGTTGAACACGATCCGGAGATCATTGGCGAGAGCGATTATATGATCGATCTCGGGCCAGGGGCTGGCGAGCTGGGCGGGGAGATCATGTACTGCGGGCCTACCTCCAGCGTGAACGGATCCCTCACCGGCCAGTATCTCAAGGGGCAGAGGCATATCCCTCTTGCCGGGTCTCGTCGAGAGCCAACAAAGGGAGCATGGCTGACCGTTGAAGGCGCGGCTGAGAATAACCTGAAGGATATAGATGTTCGGATTCCCGTGGGCCTCTTGGTGTGTCTGACCGGTGTCTCCGGTTCCGGAAAATCCACCCTTGCCGAGGAGATCATTTACAAGGGGCTCAAAAGGGCCAAATCAGGGTCCCAGGAGATCCCCGGGCGTCACCGGGCAATAGCCGGCTCGGAGAGCATCCTTGATGTGGTCATGGTTGACCAAAAACCCATCGGCAGGACGCCACGAGCCAATCCCCTCACCTACGTAAAGGCCATGGATCCTGTCAGGCGACTATTCGCGGGCACCGAGATGGCGATCTCAAGGGGCTATCAGCCCGGCTATTTCTCTTTCAACGTGCCCGGGGGACGGTGTGAGGTCTGCAAAGGCCAGGGTAGCGAAAAGGTTGAGATGCAATTCCTTTCGGATGTCTTTATCACCTGTCCTGAATGTGGGGGAACACGATTCAGGAAAGAGGTGCTGGATGTTACTTACCGGGGCAAGAACATACACGAGATCCTTTGCATGACGGTCGATCAGGCTCTGGCTTTTTTTCACGACCAACCCCTTATACGGGAATCCCTCAAGCCTCTTGCCGATGTAGGGCTCGGATACATCCAGCTCGGACAGCCGATAACCACGCTATCCGGAGGAGAGGCCCAGCGGCTCAAGCTTTCCCGCTACCTCAGAGCCTCCGGCAAGGGCTCCACCCTCTTTATCCTGGATGAGCCCACCACAGGCCTTCATTTCGCGGATATAGAGAAGCTTATCCTTGTTCTTCAGGGGATCGTGGACCAGGGCGATACCGTGCTCGTGATCGAGCACCACATGGATGTGGTGAAGAACGCGGACTGGGTAATCGACCTTGGCCCCGAGGGAGGCGATGGGGGAGGCAGGGTCGTGGCAGCAGGAACCCCTGAAGAGATCGCCTCCCACCCTGACTCTCACACGGGGAGATTCCTGAGAAAAGCTCTCCGCAACTCATGGGGAGTGAAACCCGGCGGCTGGGCAAAAACCTTACCTGGGCCCCCAGCAAGCAGGCCCGGCATGATCTCGCTCACAGGCGCCAGGGAACACAACCTCAAAAACCTCACCCTCTCCATCCCGCGCCAGAGCCTCGTAGCGCTTACCGGGGTGTCCGGATCGGGAAAATCCACGCTCGCCTTTGATATCCTCTTTGCAGAAGGGCAGCGCAGATACCTGGAGAGCTTCGCACCCTATGCGAGGCAATACGTGAAGGTCCTTGAGAAGCCGGAGATCGATGTGCTCTCCGGGCTCCCTCCCACCGTTGCAATCCAGCAGCGGATACACCACGCGAACCCGAAAAGCACGGTGGCAACCCTTACGGAAATCTACCATTTCCTGAGGCTCCTGTTCAGCAAGCTCGGCTCCCAGCAGTGCCCGGTGTGCGGCAGGCAACTGAGGGCCCAATCAAAGGAGTCAATCCTGGAGAAGATCGAGAAGAGATACCGGGATAGGAGGGCGACCGTGCTGGTATCGTTGGTTTCCGCTCGGAAGGGCTTTCACAGGGATCTGCTCGCCCGAGCCGCGGCTAGAGGATACCGGGAGGCCAGGATTGATGGCAGGATGCAAGGCCTCAAAGAGGGAATGTCCCTGAGCAGGTATCGGGATCATACCATCGAGCTCGTGATCGGGGCTATTCCAAGCCCGGATCTCGAAGGCCTGGTGTCCCGGGCCCTCTCAGAGGGAAGCGGGACCTTCCTCGTTGTTGACGATCACGGGCAGGAGGAGGTCTTCTCGGTAAAGAAGGTATGCCCATCGTGCGGCATCGGCGCAAAGGAGCTGGATCCGCGGCTTTTCTCCTTTAATAGCCCGTACGGGGCCTGTCCAGTATGTGAAGGGCTGGGGTATCGGTGGAACTTCTTTGAGGATGGCATATCAACGTGCGAGGCGTGCGGGGGGAGCAGGTTACAGCCCGAGGCCCTGGCTGTAAAGGTGAAGGGCTACTCCATCTGGGACCTGGTTCAACATTCAGCCGATGGACTGCGGGAGATCCTCAAGGGATTGCCCTTTACCGGTCAGGAGGCCTTGATCGCCGATCCGGTTATCGATGAGGTGCTCACGCGGCTTTCCTTTATGAGCCTGCTCGGCATATCCTCCCTCGCCCTCTCCCGGAGCGGGGACACGCTCTCAGGTGGAGAGGCACAGAGGATCCGGCTCGCTGCTCAGCTTGGATCAAACCTCACCGGCGCATGCTACATACTGGACGAGCCCACCATCGGGTTGCACCCCCGGGATACCAGGATGCTCCTCGATGCCCTCAGGAAGCTCAAAGAGGGAGGCAACTCCATTCTCGTTGTGGAGCACGACGAGGAAACGATCAGGGAGGCCGATTATATCATCGACCTCGGACCAGGAGCCGGTACCGGAGGAGGGGAGGTGGTGGCCTGTGGGAGCATAGAGGACGTGAAGAAGGTCGCTGAATCGGTAACCGGGCACATGCTCACCAGGCATAGCCGTGACATTACCTCGAGGCTCAGGCCCTATGATGACTCTCCCCGGATCAGGGTCAGGGGTGCGATTGAGCACAATCTCAAGGGGATCGATGTCCAGTTTCCCCTGGGAACCCTGATCTGCATCACCGGGGTTTCTGGATCGGGAAAGTCGTCTCTTCTCAAGGATGTGCTCTTTCGTGGACTGCACAGGCGCTTGGCAGGCAAAGACAACGGGCATGGCTCGTATAGCGCCATAGAGGGATGGGAGTCAATACAGAGGATTCTCGAGGTAGATCACAGCCCCATTGGGCTCACTACCAGATCGGTGCCGATCTCCTATATCGGTGCCCTAGCCCCGATACGAACCCTGTTCTCCATGACGCCGAGCGCCAGGGCACGAGGATACAGGCCGGCCAGATTCTCGTTCAACGTGGCCGGCGGCAGGTGTGAGGCCTGTAAAGGGCACGGCTCGATTAAGGCGGAGATGGCCTTTCTGCCCGATGTGTACATTACCTGTGAGGTATGCGGAGGCAGGAGGTTTAACCAGGAGACCCTGGAGATCCTCTACAAGGGGAAGGGCATCGCGGAGGTCTTGAGCCTCACCTTTGAGGAGGCAGCGGGGTTTTTCTCGGCGGTGCCTGGGATCAGACATGCGCTCCGTGTGGTATGCGACATAGGGCTCGGTTACCTTACCTTGGGGCAGCCAAGCCCGACGCTCTCAGGGGGAGAGGCCCAGAGGATCAAGATCGCAAAAGAGCTGGTAAAGCCCTCGAGGGGCCACACGTTCTATATCCTCGATGAACCCACCACAGGGCTCCACCTTGCTGATGTATCGACCTTGTTACAGGTATTGCAGGCCCTGGCGGACAGGGGGAACACCGTCGCGGTGATCGAGCACAACATGGAGTTCATAAAGGAAGCGGACTATATCATCGATCTCGGCCCGGAAGGCGGCGATAAGGGCGGTTACGTGGTTAAAACCGGCTCACCCGTAGAGATCCTCAAGAACGGCAGAAAGTCCTACACCGCAGAATATTTGCGGAGATACTTGAACAATGAATAATATATAGAATTTTATAAAAATTTTCACACCACTGAGACTCGGAGGACACAGAGATATAGTATTCTTGTAACTATTTAGGTAGATAGGTTTTAGGCTGAAGACTGTTAGGAAATAACGGGGATACGGCGCATTTTGAAACCGTGTTTTATACGAGGAGCTTCTGTTTCTTCAACAAAGTGCTGCAGTAGTGCTCTTCTGATCAGTTTAAGCCTTCAGTCTAAACAGCTTCAGACTGACTACGTGAGTAGTCACTTATTTTTTAGAGTAAACTCTCTGTGCCTCCGTGCCTCTGTGGTGAACCTATCGGCTTTTAATTCCCCAGATAAAAGGAAGATGAAGAAAAGGAAAACGATATCATTCGATCTGGATTGCACGCTGATCGATGCCTCCTACACCACCTTCGTGTGGGAGATCGGTATTCCCCAGCTCTACGCAGAGAAGCACTCCATTGCTCTGCCCTCAGCCACTTCCATTGTGAAGGCCGAATATGAGAGGCTCGGCGATTCCTCCTTGGAATGGTATGATATCTCTTACTGGTTTACCCGCTTCAAGCTTCCCGGGAGGTGGCAGGACCTGATGGAAGAGCACAGGGACAAAATCCGGCCATTCCCCGAGGTAAAGGAGGTATTGGAGAACCTTGTTCAGGACCATGATCTGATCATTCTATCAAATGCGGCAAGGGAGTTCGTTGAGGTTGAGATACGAGAGGCGAACATCGAGCGGTATTTTACCAGGGTCTTTTCAACCACCTCGGATTTCAAGGAGGTAAAAAAGGCCTCTCAGCTCTATAAGAAAATCGGCGGCATCATGGGAGTAAAACCCTTTGAGACCATTCATGTGGGAGACCACTATGAATTCGATTATCTGGTCCCGAAGGGCCTAGGCATAGAGGCCTACTATCTTGATCGAGACGATAAAAGGCCCAAAGACGACTTTACGGTAAGGGATCTGAGGGAGTTCGCAAATCTGATTGAACCTATCAAGGCCTCCATTGAGAAGGACTGATCGCCTGGTAGCCGATGGATTGCTACTACTTGTATGATAGGATCCTTGAATCAGGCTCCTCGAGCTTCCAGCTCCTGCTCATCTTCCCGCAGCCGGAAGTAACGAGCGGTATCCGCCAGGGTTTCGATTTGCTGGCGGTGGACACCCAGGAGCTTCTTATCGCCCTCTGTCCAGCCGCTTAGCTTTTGCTCAATCTCACTCCAGGACTTCGAGGCACCCAGGCCGGCCAATTGAATTGTCCTCAGCTTCCCGGCGATTGCCTCTATCATCTCGTTGATGATTTCTTCCTCCGGGTGCAGGTAATCCTTCCTTCTTATCCTCACCTGAAAACTCATGTCTCCCTGTCGAACCCGCTCAAAGGCCCCACTAAACCGGTATAACGGGCCTGCAACGCGGTGGAAGAACAGGATCGAGTGGATCCCGAGAAAGCAGATAAGGGCAATAGAGGCAGGCCAGATCCGTGAATGAAGCATCAGTATCCTATCCGCGGCAGCTGCCCGAACCTGGAGGCTCAGGCTCTCATCCTCAAGTTTCATAATCTCCGGTACGAAGAGGTACACGGATAAAAAGGCAACGGTAATAAAGAAGTAGATGATGATTGTGGCTAAAAACCTATACTGGAGAGACCTGTTCACAATATAGGAGCGCCGACGCTTGCCTGGTATAAGTTTCATGATCACCCCTCGTTTATTGTTCTAATCGAATAGATGTGCACACGGCTCGACTTCACCCCTCCCCGAATAAAGGAAATAAGGCCTTTGAGACATCAGCTTAGCCGGATTCCGTCAGTGCCTTTTCAATGCTCGGCACATCCGCTTTCACCCACTTGATAGTGGTCTGATTCTTGAATCGAATCGAACCGCCATCCGATGGGTCGTAGTAAAAGGAGAATTCGTACTCCTGGCCTTCACTGCCCTTGTAATAGACGGTGCAGAGGAGCTTTTCCGCTCTGGGGGTGGTTATTTCGATTTTCGAGATCTTGTGAATCACGAAGCTCGCCAGATAAGCTTTATTCGAAAATGATATCTCATCTTTCGCGAGCTCAAAAAAGCACCCCTCATACTTCGGTTCGGATGTCTTCCACACCCCCAGCATTTCTGGGGGAATGGATGTAGGCCCCTTGGACTCACATGCCAGAAGCACCGCGCAGATGGCCAATGCTGCTATGATGGGTTTGCATTTCATCTTTTTCGATCCCGCCATAATTATTCTTTTCGAGAATTCATTTTTTAACTATTCAGCCACTAAGACACAAAGGCACAAAGATCATATAATTATTCTTTGAATACCCTTTTTGATGAGGGGTACCTTGAAATTGATAAGAAAACCAAGGCGCTTACCAATCAATTTTAGATGGCTGAGTAGTTGTGCTTCCCACACAGGATTCATCTCATCCACAGCTTTCAGTTCACAAATAATAAGCTCTTCCACTAAAACATCTAATCGTAGTCCTTCGTCAAAGACTATTCCATCATATACTATTGGGATATCTACCTGCCTTTGATATTCTAGCCCTCGTTTGGAAAGCTCATGACAGAAACAAACTTCATACACTCTTTCAAGCAAGCCTGGTCCTAATGTTTTATGCACAGCATATGCGGCATCTACTATTTTTCTTGCAATGCATTCTTCCTTTTCAGATAAGGGGGCAAAATCCATATCTATCTTTGTGTCTTGGTGGCTATTTGAGCAGGAACATTCATTTCACATAATCCAGCTCCCTCGCGGAGATCATCCCACGACCTTTAAGAATGCCTCTACCGCGTTCGGGTCGAACTGGGTACCGCTATTCTCTTTTATGATGCTGAGCGTCTTCTCCAGCTCCATTCCCTTGCGGTAGGGACGATCCGAGATGAGGGCATCGTATACGTCTGCCACCGCCAAGATTCGAGCGCCCAGGCTCAGCTCCTCTCCTGCCACGCCATCAGGGTAGCCCCTGCCGTTGAAATGCTCGTGGTGCTGGAGCACCATGGGTAGTACAGAAGCATACGCAGCGATCGGCTCCACGATGCGGGCTCCTATGCGTGGATGTTGCTTTATGATATCGTACTCCTCATCGGTGAGCCTCCCTGGCTTGTCGAGAACGGACACTGGTATCCCTATCTTTCCGATGTCGTGGAGCAGGGCCCCTCTGCGGAGGTCTTCCAGCTCATCAGGGGTAAATCCCATGACCTTGCCGATCTTTAAAGCTTGTTCCGTCACCCTCTCCGAGTGGCCAGCGGTCCAGGGAGACTTCGCATCCACGGTGCGTGCCAGCGCGGTCAACGTACCCCAGTTAAGCAGATCCAGTTCTTCAATCAATTGGGCATTCGACAGGGCGACTGCTACCTGATCGGCCATCTGGCGTGCTTGGTTCAGGTCATCCTGGGCAGGTGGGGTTGAATCCAGGGAGCCCAGGCTGATAATCCCTTCCAGCTCCCCTTTGATGAAAAGCGGAAGCACCACAAAGGAAGTGAGCCCTCCCTTTGCAAAGGGAAGCAAATAGTAGGGAAGGGCCTCCCCCACGTTTGTTACGATAATCTCCCGCTCAGCCTTGAGCGTTTCCACCTCATCGGGCATGATTTCAACCTCATCAACTACCCTCACGTCATCCTGGTTGCCGGTCCCCACATACATGCGCGGGGAATTCCCGCTTCTGGAATTGAGCAAGGTGACGCCCACAAAGTCATACTTGAAGAACTCCCGCAAACGGGTAATAGCGGTGTTCACGATCTTCTCGGTATCCAGGGCCGATAGAACTGCCCGGTCGATCTCCGCCATCGTGGTAAGGGCGTTAAACTGCCGGCCCAGCTGCCTTGCCATATCGTTGAAAGACCCCGCGAGCTCCTCAAACTCATCGCCGCTTTTCACCTTCACCCTGCTGTCGAACTCCCTCATGGCTATTTGCCGCGTTCCATCCTTGAGCTTCTGGAGGGGGTCCATGGTTTTTCGAATCTGGATGACGCTCAGCAGCAGCACCACCCAGAGGGACAGGAGAACGATAAGGGGGAATATTTTCTTGAAATAGGCAATGGGGGCAAGGATATGCTCCTTTGATACACTGAGAACCACCGTCCAATTCGGGTACAGGAATTGGGGCTTCAGGAAGATATCCCAAAAACCCGCAAGATATTCCCCGTCTCCAGCCTTCCACTCGAACCTGCCCGAGGCTGACTGCCTCATTCGAGGGTCCGCTCCCTTTGAGAACGACGGGGTGAGGGGTATGGTGGTGTAGATGACATTACCGGATCTATCCAGAACGCACAACTCGGTCATTGCCGGGAGCGTGCTTTGCTCGGCAAGGCCCCACAGATACATGGGGTTTACCTCCCCGCACAGGATTCCCTTTCCAGGCTCCTGGGGATCAACTGCCCTTATCAGGTATACGTGAATATGGTTATCCTTATCAGGCTGAGTTACCAAAAGCGTTTTTCCGGCATGAAGGTATTTGAGCTCATCTACGGATACTTCTCCTGGATGCTCGGCAGAGCCCAAAAGGGGAATGCCTTTCCCTTCATCATCGATAACCGCCAACCCCATGAACCGCTTCTTCAGTTGCTCTGCATGCTCTTCGGTTGCCCTGAGCATCGAGGCCTTGGAGGCGGTATCAAGGCCCGATGAGAGGACCTTGAGATCGTTCTCAAGATAGGTGAGCCTCTCGAAGATGGACATGCCTATTGCCTTGGTTGACTCCCGCAGCCGCTCCCTACTCTGCTCATAGAGCTGATCCGTTACCTGGCTGAACGAGATGACCGCCAGGGCCACAATGGGTACGAGGGCGCAGAAGATAAACAGGGTAAAAATCCTGCGTGCAACCTTGCTCTTAAGAAATGAGAGCTCTATACTCATAGCGGGTACTCTGTCTAATATTTCCAGGCAAGCCCGATGAACCTCCCGTCGTTCGCCCGGATGACATCGTCATGGCTGGCCTTGGCCGTGAGCGGCGCGTTGCTCTTGCCGTCCTTTCCCATGCTGTAGAGGTCATAGTATGTGTTCAGGGGTTTCATAAACTTGTCCTTCCGCGGCTTGCCCTTAGGATCGGCGAAGTTTAGATACTGATAGGGGTTTTCCCATGGATCCAGGAGATTGCCTCTTCCTATGTCGCCGAGCGTATCCGGGAATTTCCCCTGATCGTTTTCATAGCCCGCAATCTCCCCCTGTATTATATTGATCTCGGCGATGGCCTTGGCGATCCTCGCCTTTTCTATGTAGCTCTGGTAGGCGGGGATCGCGATGGCGGTGATCGTCCCGAGTATGGCGATCACCACCATGAGCTCGATCAGGGTGAAGCCCCCCAGGAGCTTTTTTGACAGGATACGCCTGCTTTTTCCGAGACAGGATCTTAAAGCCCTTCGAGTCTTGTGTATAAAATACAACATTCCCTCTCGGCTCAAATGGTCTATACCATAGCAACGAATGCCCACCCCTCACCAGCAGGCATCCGGCTTTGATGCCCCGTGTGAGTAAACTATTTTTTACCTAGGTTGATCGGTTCCCCGTTCACGGTTCCCGGTTCAAATGCCCTAGGTGGCAGTTAATAATAAGAAACTATAGTGATAAGCAAAAGTCTTATGTCTCACCCAATGGGTTAGAGAGGCCCCTCTGAGTCACGCCTCAAACGTCCCCAATAAAGCTAAGAATAAAGGAACTTATAACCTTTGAACTGTGAACCCCTGGCCTAGACCTGGTTTAGCAGTCCTTTTCAGAAAATAATGGGGCGTATTGTCCGGTAAATCTGTGTCCAAGCACACGTTGCGTCACGCCAGGGCAGGCCTGAACCTGGAACCGATTATTTTAGATTTTAACTATACCACATAATGGATATGAATAGTAAATCTTACGTATGTATTATGCCACTAATGGTACAAATGTCAATACTATTTTATTGCGCATATAATTATTTTAATCACCTGTATTATCAATTTGCAATTAGTAAGTTTGAGAGTCCAAAGTTCTCAGCCTAATGACGTACCCACATCATATTAAGGTAACACGTTGATAAACTTATATCTAACGAAGCTCCGCCTCAAACCGACGAGGCATGAAGAAACTGAAAAATTCGAAATTCGAATATCGAAATCCTAAACAAATCCCAATGACCAAAATCCCAATGTTCTAAACTAAAAACAGTTTACTTAAATTCACTCAG
>Ga0315545_1001704_pt1 | contig 20982 bp, 21 predicted proteins | sample SalMarSW160210MG_FD_203096 | JGI IMG/M metagenome (GOLD analysis project Ga0315545, IMG submission 203096) | Salt marsh sediment microbial communities from the Plum Island Ecosystem LTER, Massachusetts, United States - Salt Marsh Sediment SW1602-10 ...
AACAGCTTGGGGTTTTGCCTTTAGAAGAGGCGATAATGAAGGCTAAAGACAAAGAACTAGATTTAATTCAGGTAACAGAGAAAGTTGAACCTCCAGTCTGCAAAATAATGGAGTATGGAAAATATCTTTACGCTCTGAAAAAGAAAGAAAGATCTGCCAAGCATCATAAAACAGGAGAATTAAAAGGCATTCGTTTAACCTTTAATATCTCTGAACATGATTTAGAAACCAGAGCCAAACAAGCAGAAAAGTTTCTAAAACACGGGGACAAGATAAGACTGGAAATGAAGCTAAAAGGCAGAGAAAAAGCCCACCAGGATTTAGCCAGAGAAAAAATAGACAAGTTTATTGAGAGCATTAATAAAACAATACCAGTAAACATAGAGAGAGGAATAAAAAGACAAGCCCGGGGTTTAACAATGATAATCGCAAAACAATGAAAACAAGAAAAGCAATAAAAAAACGCTTCAAAATAACAAAAACTGGAAAGGTCCTAAGAAGAGCTATTGGCCAGGACCATTTCCGGGCAAAAAAGACAGGAAAACAAACCAGAAAAACCAGAAAATGGGTTAAGCTTTCTGGTCCCTTGGCTAAAAAAGTGAAAAGACTCCTAAAATAACATGGTTAGAGTAAAAAGAGGAAAAACAGCCCATAAAAGAAGAAAGAATGTATTAAAACATGCTAAGGGTTTTCGCTGGGGAAGAAAATCAAAGTATAAGCTGGCCAAGGATGCTTTAAAACACGCCTGGTCTTACTCCTATAGAGACAGAAGAACAAAAAAGAGAGACTTCAGAAGACTCTGGCAGACTAAAATCAGTGCTGCCTCTAAGAAGGAAGGAATAAGCTATAATAAAGTAATCAACGGATTAAAAAAGAAAAACATTAAAATAGACAGAAAAATATTAGCCGAATTAATAGAAAAACATCCCAAGATATTTGAAAAGATTATCCAAGAAATAAAGCCCCGCTGAAAAGCAGGGCTTTTTTTACGAAATACAATCTAAACAGAGATGTTTTTCTGAAACTCCGAGCACTTGGACCAAATTAGCAACATCGTTGTACTTTAAACTATCAACTCTTAAGAATTCAACCCTGTTTTTCATTTCAGGATGTTTTTCGACCAAAAGTTCTCCCCTTTTAGTTGTTTTACCGTATGGACAATAAGAAAGAAGCGGAGGAAAAGAAGCTCTAATGTGGATTTCCGGCTTAATATTATCATAGCCGCTGAAAATTCTTCTAATTTTGGGAATTAGATTAGATTTAACCTGTGTTCCTCTGACCACTGAATCCTCACAAAGAACTATCTTAATAACCCCGTTCTTTTTTATATCGTCCAATATCCTTTCCAGCCTTTGTTGCTCCAACCATTCCAGAAAATATTTTATTCCTCCAGTGGTGATAATCTTGTAATAGGCTTTTTCCATTCTTTCCTGCTGGGTTGGGGCTAAATAGCTTCTAGTAAAAATATATTTTATCAAACACCTAAACCAGATGGGGGTCCAATCTATTTTTCTACGAATCAAAGCAGCATCAAAAGCGCTTTTATAACCATCGGCATGAAAGTTTCCAGAAGCAGGAACCGGCATTACTATGTGAGGCAGAAACTCCTTTTTCATATCTGTCGCGGCTAAACAGCCTCCTAATCTTTCCCTGACAAAACTAGCAGGAATGTCATCAACAACATGGCTAGGATTAGAAGTGTAAACCTGATAAAAGGCGCACCTTTTAACCTCTACCTCTCCGGAAATAGAACACTCCTTTTTAATATCTCCCTGGCTTAAAAGATATATTTTCCCGGGTTCAACCTCTGAATGAAAATCAAAACCCAGATTATCAAACCCGCCCTGCTCAGAAGAGACTATTAAGCATCTTTTAGATCTGCTTTTGCCAAAAGACAGACTCCAGCGACCATCAGGAGAACGAAAAATCCAAAGACCATCTTTAGAGAGAATGAGCAGACAATAAGAGCCTTCAACTGTTTCTGCCATCTTTTTAATCCCGTCAACAATGTCAGCACCCTGGAGAATAAGCTTACAAATTACTTCTATATTGTCTGCTCGCCTAAAACCCCTGTTTTGAGACAAAAACATTTCCACCAAATCATCGCAGTTTCTAATATTGCCGGTAAAACAAAGGCTCACAGTCCCTAATTTGCTCTTCGGCATATGAAAAGGCTCCAAAGCAGGCCCACAATAGCCAATAGCTTCGGTTCCAAAGAAGTGTTTTATTCTTTCTTTAAAGTTGTCAATAAATAAACCTTCTCTACTGTCTGTTTCAATATTCCCCCTTTCGTCTAGTATAGAAATTCCACTATTGTCTTCGCCTAAATGAGAGCCGTAAGAAACCCCCCAATATAAGCTGTCTTGAAAAAACTTCTTTCTTCCTACATCATTAGGATCAATGCTTATACCAAACAAACCAGCCATAATCTTCTCCTTCTTAAATTAGGTTTCGGTTTTTAATGAACAATTTTCATATTTCTTATTACCACACCTTCTTTTTTAAGTAAAGAGATTTTTTTAAATCTTTCATTTAAAGTATTTTAATAATTTAGATAAACTAAAGGTATTAATAATATCCTTTTTCTCTGCCCAGCCTCTACGAGCTTGAGCAATCCCGTATTTTATAAACTCCATCTGGTCAATATGATGGGCGTCAGTATTGATTATCATCTTTACTCCCAATTCTTTTGCTTTCTTAATGTTTATATCTTTTAAATCCAGTCTGTAAGGAGAAGCATTAATCTCCAAAATAGTTTTAGTGCTCTTAGCAGCTTTCAATATCTTATCAAAATCAACCTGGTATTCATCCCTGTAATTAAGAACTCTGCCAGTAGGATGGGAAATAACATCGACATTAGGGTTTTTCATCGCCCTGATTATCCTTTCTGTCATCTCCTCTTTAGCCATCTTCATGCTGGAATGAACTCCGGCAATAACAAAATCCAGTTTTTTAAGAGCTTCGTCTTTAATATCAATTGTGCCGTCTTTCAGAATATTAGCTTCACAGCCCTGAAGAATCTTTATCCCCAGATTCAGTTTATCAATCTCTTTTCTCTGCTGGGCTAACTGTTTCTCGTTTAAACCATGCTCTATTCTTAAAAACTTGGTATGGTCAGTAATACCAATATATTCATAACCTAATTCTTTGGCTTTCAAAGCTATCTGCTTAATTGAATTTGTTCCCCCGTCCCAGTCTGAATGGCAATGCAAATCCCCTTTTATATCATTGTATCCAACAAGAACAGGAATTTTGCTCTCTGTCTCTCCCCTGTCTTCTCTTAATTCAGGAGGAATTAAATCAAGCCCAATTGCTTTGTAAACTTCTTTTTCATTCTTTCCGGCAATCATTTTAGAGCCTTTAAAAACTCCGTATTCATTAAGCTTTAACTTCTTGGATATGGCTATTTTCCGGGTAGCAATATTATGCTCTTTAGACCCGGTAAAATACTGAAGGGCTGAACCATAGCTTTCGCTGGAAACAACTCTTAAATCAACATCAAAGCCCTTCTCCATTCTGACAGAAGAACGGGTAGAGCCTTTACTCCAGACCTTAACTATGCCTGGTAGAGAAACAAAAAAATCCATTACTTTGTCTGGATTTTTGGAAACTGCTAAAATATCAACATCGCCGATTGTCTCTTTCATTCTTCTGACTGAACCAGCAACGCTTATCTTTTCAATCTCTTTTAATTTCTCTAAGCTTTCTAAAACACTCTCCACAACGGGTGTTATCTCTCCCAAAAGAAATCTTCCTTTGCTTCTTTTTAAAAAAGCAATGCCCTGAAGAATATTCTTTTCTGTTTTTTCTCCAAATCCCTCCAAACTAGCTATTTTATGGGCTTTAACTGCTTTTTCCAAATCCTTTAGATTTTTAATCTTTAACTTCTCATAAAGAACTTTAGCTTTTTTCACTCCCATGCCCTCTACGCTGGTCAATTCCCCCAGATTAATTGGAGTTTTTTTCTTCAATCTTTCATAGGTCTTAACTCTGCCTGTTTTAAGATATTCTTCTATTTTTAAAGCAATATTCTTGCCTACTCCAGGAATCTTTTCCAATCCTTTTAATCCGCCTCTGTTGTAAATCTCTTTTACATCCTCTTCCATCCCCTCCAAGCTCATTCCTGCTTTCTCATAAGCATATGGCCTGAAAGCCACATTATCCATTCTGAGATAATCAGCTATCTCATAGAATATTTTAGCTAATTCTTGATTCTTCATACCGTTAAGGGAACTTTGTTCTTGCTTAAGGCTTAAGCCCAGGAGTAACTCCTTGTTTTGGCACCTTGGGCATAATTTGCTTGCCGATAAATAGAAGTATTATAAAAGCAATAAAGCCTAAAACGCTAATAGCAATAAAAAGAGATAAAAATCCAAATTTCTCTGCTATTATTCCCCCTAAAATACCGGATATTCCTGCGCCCAAACCAATTGTAGATTTGTCCAAACTCCAACAGAAAGCTTCTCTTTTTTTCTGAATATGACGGGTGAAAATAGCGTCCCAAGAAGGAAGAGAAAAAGACATTGCTAAAGCATGAATTGCCTGAAGAATATAAATATGCCAGGGAAGAGTAGCAAAAATAAAACCAATGGGAATAAGGCTTGCTAGAAAAGTACCTCCAACTAAAGCGTAATAATCATCTTTTTCTCCATGGTTAATATCCAAATAATGAGCAATTGGGATTTGAAAAAGAGATTTGCCCAACCAATAAACCCCTACTGCTATACCAGCCACCTTAACATTTCCTCCTTGAATATTGCCAACAATAAAAATGGCTAGAATCGGACTAACCAATCCCCAGCCAGAATATAAGAACAAGTCAGAAAAAACCATTATTTTTACCACCTTGTTTATACCTTTCTTTATCTTTGCCATATAATTAATTTTAACAATTCTTTAAATAAAAAACAATCCCAAGAAAATGAGATTGTGTTTTACAAATTAAACCCTGGGCTTCTTATCCTTATGAAACTTTCTGTCCATCTCTCCAATAATCTCTAAGAGAAGCGGGTCATAGAAGTGCTCTCTAGCCCATAACCACCAGGGGCCCTGAGGAGGCTTTTTATACTTCTGCCAGTATTCCATAGACTGGAGAAAATCCTCTAATCTGTCCATCTGACGGAAAAATCTTCCTTCTGCAGTAAGGCCTCTTTCATAATCCAGCCAAAGGTTTTTTATTTCTTTCTTAATATCATGGGGTAATTTTGATAAAAGTTTTTCCAAAGCTTTTTTCTCCCTTTTGTGCTTTTCTTGGGCTAATCTCTTTCTTTCAGAATTGGAAAATCTCGGCCAGGTCTTTAAAAGCTCTGCTCTTTTTTTCTTAGTCCTGGGAAGAATAGAATCGTAGGGAGTAGTATCGCCAGCATAAACCTCGCAGATATCATGAATCAAGGCTATTTTAAGAACTTTTTCAATATCAAGCTTTTTTCTTTTGCCCAAAACCCAAGCCATTACTGCCGCTCTAAAAGTATGCTCGGCAATGCTTTCAGGATTCTTAATATCATTTATAACCCAGCCTCGTCTAGGTTTTCTTTTAAGCTTACCTATTTCGTGGAAAAAATTTACGACCTCCTTCATAATGAAAACCCCGCCAAGGCGGGGTAATCAATTGTATTTTATTTTCTTAATCTTATAAGTTGTTTTGATAGGAGAAGAAACAGTGACTTCATCTCCAATCTTGTGTCCTAATAAAGCATGACCAACCGGAGACTCATCGCTAATCTTGCCTAAAACAGGGTTAGCTTCAAGGGTTCCAACAAGGGTAAATTCCTCTTTCTGCCCCCCGACCTCTACTGCGATAACAGCTCCTAAATTAACTTTATTCAGATTATTCTTGACAGGTTTCTTAATCAAAGAAAAGTTTTCCAAAATATTCTCTAGTTCGGCTAGTCTTGTTTCTAGAAAATCCAGATCTTCTTGAAAAGAAAGATATTCAGGATTTAAATCCTCTGATTCCCAGATCTTAGGAGCTTCTCCTTTAGTTTTAGAAACCCTAAGACTCTTTAAAACTTCGTGTTCTTTCTTTAACTCTTTCAATCCTTCTTTTGTTAAATAGTATTTTTTTTCACTCGCCATAGTCTTTGATTAATTTCTCTCTATCTATTTTAATCCTGCCAAAATGTTTGTCAAGGTTAGCTATAGTCATAATCCCGGATTATATAATCCGGGATTATGACTCCTCATTAATTTTATCAAGTAAAAAGCCCCTCTCAAGGGGCTTTCTTAGTATCCCATATTAGGAATTGGAGGCATTTCTTTCTTCTCTTCTGGCTTTGTTCCAACCACGCATTCAGTAGTCAAGAACATAGCAGCAGCTGAAGCTGCATTCTGAAGAGATGACTTAACAACCTTGACTGGATCAACAATTCCTGTTTCCATTAGATTCTCGTAATTCAAAGTCTCGGCATTAAAGCCAAAGCCTTCTCCATTATCTTTAATTTTCTGGACAACAACTGCCCCGTCTATACCAGCATTCTGGGCAATCTGCCTTATTGGCTCTTCTAAAACTCTTTTTAAGATATTTATTCCTGTTTTTTCCTCCCCCTGGACTTCTAATTCATCTAATTTCAAACTGGCTCTTAACAAAGCAACTCCTCCGCCAGGAACAATACCTTCTTCAACAGCTGCCTTAGTAGCAGAGAGAGCATCTTCAGTCTTGTGCTGTTTGGCTTTCTGCTCTACTTCAGTAGCTGCTCCAACTTTAATCACTGCTACTCCACCAGCCAGTTTAGCTAATCTTTCCTGAAGCTTTTCTTTGTCAAAATCAGAATCAGAAGTTTCAATTTCTTTCTTAATCTGACTGATTCTGGAGTTAATATTATTAGGATCTCCTTTTCCTTCAACAATAGTTGTGTTCTCTTTGGTAGCAACAACTCTCCTGGCAGAACCAAGCATATTTAAATCAATATTATCCAGCTTTAATCCTTTTTCTTCAGATATAACTTCCCCACCAACAACAACAGCTATATCATCAAGCATTTCTTTTTTTCTGTCTCCAAATCCCGGGGCTTTGACTGCCAAAACATTGAATACTCCCCTAAGCTTGTTAACCACTAAAGTAGCTAAAGCTTCTCCTTCAATATCTTCAGCAATAATCACTAGTTCCTTTTTTCCGCTCTGAACTACTTTTTCCAGCAAAGGAAGAATCTCATTCAAAGCAGATATCTTTTTATCAGTTATTAAAATCAAAGGATCTTCATAAGCTGCCTCCATTCTCTCAGCATTAGTAATCATATAGGCAGAGACATAGCCTCGGTCAAACTGAAGACCTTTAACAATCTCTTTCTGGATTCCAAAGGCTTTTGACTCTTCAACTGTAACTACTCCATCATTGCCTACTTCCTCCATTACTTCAGCAATTAAGTTGCCTAATTCCTTGTCTTCAGCAGAAATAGTAGCTACCTGGGCTTTTTCTTCTTTGGTAGCAATAGACTTAGCCATAGCTTTCAAAGTTTCAACAACCTTATTTACTCCTTTTTCAATACCTCTTTTCAAAGCCAAAGGATTAGCTCCAGCTGCTACGTTCTTTAAGCCCTGGTTAATCATTGCCTGGGCCAGAACAACAGCAGTAGTTGTTCCATCCCCAGCCAGATCATTGGTTTTTTCAGCTACTTCCTTGACTATCTCTGCTCCCAAGTTTTCAATATTGTCTTCCAATTCAATCTCCTTGGCAATAGTAACCCCGTCATTAGTAATAGTCGGGGCTCCAAAACCCTTGTCTAAAACAACATTCCTGCCTTTTGGGCCTAAAGTAACCTTAACTGCATCAGCTAATTTATCTGCTCCAGCTTTTAGTCTTTTTCTAGCTTCTTCATTAAAAATAATATCTTTAGCCATGTTATTCAACAATAGCAAGAATATCTTCCTGCTTTGCAATTAAATATTCTTTATCTTCAACCTTTATTTCATTAGGTCCGTATTTAGTAAACAAAACCTTGTCTCCAACTTTTACATCTAGAGGAATAATCTTACCAGCAGCAGTTTTCTTTCCCGGACCAACAGCAATAACCCGGCCCTGTTCAGGCCTTTCTTTTTCAGCCGTATCTGGAAGGAGAATCCCGCTTTTGGTCTTTTCCTCAATAGTTATTGGCTCAATTAATATATGATCGGATAATGGTTTAATATTCATATATATTATTAGCTATTTTTTAATACTATTATCTTAATCATTTAGAATTTTTTGTCAAGTACTGACCAGTATAACTCTTTTTATTCCTGCTAATATCTAAAGGACTTCCTTCAGCCACAATATAGCCTCCTTTATCCCCTCCTTCAGGGCCCAGATCTATAATCCAGTCAGCACATTTAATAAAATCCAGGCAATGCTCTATTGTAACAACAGTATTGCCTTTATCAACTAACTGCCTTAATACTTTAATCAGCTTATTAATATCATCCAAGTGAAGCCCAGTAGTTGGCTCATCTAAGATATATAGAGTCCTGCCATATGATTTCCTGGATAACTCTGTAGCCAACTTTATTCTCTGGGCTTCTCCTCCAGACAAAGAAGGAGCTGGCTGGCCTAACTGAAGATAAGACAAGCCAACCTGATTCAGGGTTTTAAGCTTTTGCTGTAAACCAGGCACATCTTTAAAAAACTTCAAAGCTTCTTCAACTGTCATATCTAGAACCTCGGAAATGTTCTTGTTCTTGTATTCGATTTCCAGAGCTTCTTTGCTGTATCTTGTGCCCTGACACTGCTTGCATTCAGCATAAACATCTGGCAGAAAATACATCTCAATCTTAATCTGGCCCTGGCCTTCACAAGCCTCGCATCTTCCTCCTTTAACATTAAAGCTGAACAGGCCGGAATTATAGTTCCTAGCCTTAGCTTCCTTAGTATTAGCAAACAACTCCCTGATATAGGAAAAAGCACCAGTATAAGTTGCTGGGTTGGAACGGGGTGTTCTTCCAATTGGAGACTGGTCAACTAAAACAACTTTATTAAAAGACTCTGTGCCTGAAATATCTTTATGCTTTCCTGGCTCGTCTTTAGCCCGATAAAACTTCTTAAGCAGATACCTGGCTAAAATATCATTCATTAAAGAGCTCTTGCCTGAACCTGACACTCCTGTTATGCAAACAAAACTGCTTAAAGGAATCTTAACATCAATATTTTTAAGATTATTCTCCTGGGCTCCTTTAATATTTAAAAACTTTTCCTCATCAGGCTTTAAGGATTTCTTGTTTTCTATCTTTCTCTTCCCAGACAAGTATTCCCCGGTTAAGGTCTTGGATTTAAGTATCTCCTTGGAAGTGCCCTGGAATATAATCTTTCCTCCGTATTTCCCAGCTCCTGGACCAACATCAATCAGCCAGTCACAAGCCCTTATTATCTGGGACTCATGCTCAACAACTACAACTGTATTGCCGAAATCTCTTAACTTCTTAAGAGTAGCGATTAATCTCTGCTGGTCTTTGGGATGAAGCCCTATTGAGGGCTCGTCAAGAACATAAAGCACGCCAGTAAGCTTTGAGCCTATCTGAATAGCCAGCTTTATTCTTTGCTCTTCTCCTCCAGCCAAGCTAATGCTTTTTCTATCCAGAGTAAGATAATCAAGGCCAACATCAATCAAAAGTTCACAGCGGTTGAGAATCTCCTTAACTATAGGCTTGGAAACCTTGGATTCTGAAAAGCTTTCAAAGAACTTCTTTAGCTTGGCTATACTCATTTCTGTAATCTGGTCAATAGAATAGTTGTTCACTTTAACTGCTAAGGCTGCTGGTTTCAATCTCTTGCCTAGACATTTAGGACATTTCTTTACTACCATATACTGCTCTATTTCCTGACGCAGCCAATCAGAATCTGTTTCTTTATACTTTCTTTCAAGATTATGAACCACTCCTTCAAACTTGCCATTGCCAAAGAGAATAACATCTAAAGATTTTTTCGATAAATTCTTGACTGGTTCATCTAAAGGAAAATTGTATCTGTCTGCCAAATCAGAAAGCTGCTGCCAAAGATGACTTCTCTGCTTGCCTATCTTGTTTAGAGACCTCATCCAGGGAATAATAGCCCCTTCAGCAATTGTCAGATTAGAATTAGGCATAACAAGCTTGGGGTCAACTTCTAATTTTTCTCCTAAACCAGTACAAGCCGGGCAAGCGCCGTAAGGACTGTTAAAAGAGAATAATCTCGGCTCTAGTTCAGACAAAGATATTCCGCATTTCTCACAGGCAAAATGAGTGCTAAAAACAAAATCCTTGTCTTTCTGACTGACTATTGCTGTACCCTTGCCTATTCTTAAAGCTATTTCCAGGGAATCTTTTAACCTTGTTTTATTATCCGCTAAAAGAGCATCAATAACTATTTCAATATTATGGGTTTTGCTTTTATCCAAATCTATGCCTACTGCTTCTTCAAGAGTATAAATTATTTTATCAATTCTTACCCTTACATAGCCACCTCTTCTAATTTCTTCTAAAATACCTTTATGTTCTCCTCTTTGGGAGGAAATTACTGGAGCCAAAACAATTATTTCTGACTTAAGAGCTGAAACTTGCTTAGTTATCTGGTTAACTGTTTGGGAAGAAACAGACTTTCCACAATTAGGACAATGAGGTTTTCCAACCCGGCTAAATAAAAGACGGAGAAAATCATAAATCTCCGTCATTGTGCCCACAGTAGAACGAGGGTTGTTAGAAACTTTTCTCTGGTCAATAGAAATAGCCGGGCTTATACCTTCAATCTTATCAACATCAGGCTTGTCCATAACACCAAGAAACTGCCTGGCATAGGCTGACAAGCTTTCAATATATCTTCTCTGGCCTTCAGCATAGAGAGTATCAAAAGCTAGAGACGATTTACCAGAACCAGAAATACCAGTAATAACTACCAGTTTATTTCTAGGGATATTAACGCTTATATTCTTAAGATTATGAATTCTGGCTTTATGAATTTTAATAAAATCATCCTTCATAATAAGTAATTCATTATACACCAAATAAAAAAACTTTTCAACACAAGAATATTGACCTTTGCTTTAAAATCTGATAGCATGATATTAAAGACAAGCTTTGGAAATAATAAAATAAATTTTATTATTATAAATGTATATGGGGAAACTAGTCCTTCATATTATCTCTGCAGCCTTAGGGCTTTTCTTAGCTGCCCAGTTTGTTCCAGGAGTAGAATTCTACGGCAGCTACTTTATGTTAATAATAATGGGCGCAGTCTTGGGATTAATAAACTTCTTTATCAAGCCAATGCTAAAAGCAATATCTGTGCCTATAATGATATTGACTTTAGGCCTTTCCACCTTGATAATTAATATGGCTATAGTCTGGCTGATAGATATTATTTTCCCAGCAGAAATAGAAATTCACGGAGTTGTCCCTCTTTTCTTTACCACTCTCATTATCTGGGTATTAAGTTTTCTTTTAGGAATACATAACTATAGAAATACATAAATGTATTCCAGGAAATTATAGATAATTAGAAAAAATAATATGCAAAACATCCTAACAATTGCCCAAGCAGCAACTGCCATCGTTTTAATTATTCTTATCCTGCTCCAACAAAGAGGAACTGCTTTAGGTTCTTCTTTCGGAGGAGGAGAGGGCGGAGGTTTTTATTCCACCCGAAGAGGAATCCAGAAAAAGATATACTGGGCAAGTATAGTTTTTGGAGCTTTATTTGTTATCTTAGCTTTATTAAACCTCGTTATCTAATGTCTAAGAAAAAATGGCCTAACAAATCACAGTGGAGGCAGTTTTTCCGGGTTTTGAACAGAAAGGAAAAGATTATCTTTTTTGTTTTTTCCCTGTTATTCTTATCTTCTTTAATCTTCCTCTGCTCTAATTTCTATCTTAAAAATACAATTATTGTTCCGAAAAAAGGAGGAGCGCTTATTGAAGGAACAGTGGGCCAGCCAAGATTTATTAACCCTGTTTATGCTAATTCTGATGTTGACCGCGATTTAACCCAGCTCATATTTTCAGGTTTAATGAAATACGAAGAAAACCTTAATATAGTCACTGATCTGGCTGAAACATACTCTATTGAAGAAGAAGGAAAGGTTTACAAGTTTTATCTGAAAAAAGATCTGTTATGGCAGGACAACAAACCAATCACAGCTGATGATGTAATCTTTACTATTGAAACAATCCAGAATCCTGATTTCAAAAGCCCTGTTCAGGCAAATTGGGTAGGAGTAGAAGTAGAGAAAATTGATGATTACGGAGTTAAATTCACTTTAAAAAAGCCCTATGCTGCTTTTCTGGAAAACTGCACTTTGGGTATTATGCCCAAGCATATTTCTCCAGAGAGCTTTGTTTTTGAACCATATAATCTAGAAGCAGTAGGTTCCGGCCCTTACAAGATAAAAAAAATCAAACAGGATAAAACCAGAATAGAATATATAGTCTTAGAAAAAAACAATAACTATCACGGCAACAAACCTTTTATCTCTGAAATCAAGTTTATCTTTTTTGAAAACGAAGAAGACCTTATTGAAGCAGCTAAGAAAGGAAAAATTACTTCTTTTTCTCCAGCATCATCTTCAAAACTAAATAATAATTGGCAGGAATACAAAATCTCTCTGCCCAGATACTTTGCTGTCTTCTTCAACCAGGAGAATTCAGAGCTATTGGAAGATGAAGATGTAAGACTGGCTTTAAATTACGCAACCAATAAGAAGGAAATTAATGAAAATATTATTGACTCCCCTATTCTTCCTGAATTATATGGGTTTGAATCTCCTTCAGAGATTTACAGCTTTGATATTGAAAAAGCAAAAGAAATCCTGGAAAAGGCTGGATTTAAGGAAACAGACTCGGGCTACAGAGAAAAGATTGTTAACAAGGAACCAGCTTTTACTTTTAAGAGCCGACTAGCAAAAGGCTCCAGCGGAAAGGAAGTAACAGAACTTCAGAAATGCCTGGCCAAGTTTGATGATATTTATCCAGACGGTTCAGTAACAGGCTATTTCGGCTCTAAAACAGAACAAGCAGTAATCAAGTTCCAGAAAAAGTACGGCATAGACGCTATTGGAGCGGTTGGTACAAGTACGAGGGCTAAATTAAATGAAGTTTGCTTTGAACAAGCAGGAGGAGAAACAATAGCTTTAAAATTCACCCTAACAACTATTGATCAGCCGGAAATGATTAAAGTCGCTGAAAGCTTAAAAGAACAATGGAAACAGATAGGAGTAGAAATTGAAATCCAAAGCTATGCCTCATTCCAGCTAGAACAGAACATTATCAAACCAAGAGAATACGAAGCCTTATTGTTCGGAGAAGTCTTGGGAGCAATTCCTGATCCTTTCCCTTTCTGGCATTCTTCCCAGAAAAACGACCCGGGTTTAAACCTGGCTCTATACGAAAATGAAAAGGCTGACAAGCTTTTGGAAGAAAACAGACAATCTCCTGACCCCGAATCCAGAGCTGAAAAATTAGCTTCTTTCCAAGAGATATTAATCCAGGACTTACCCTGTGTATTTCTTTTCAGCCCTGACTATATTTACCTGGCTTCTGAAGAAATAAAAGGTGTAGAAATAAACAAGATTACTGAACCCTCAAAGAGATTCTCTGGAATTGAAAACTGGTATATAAAAACCTCTCGTCGCTTCGCTCCTTGAGAATTTTAATCCGCTAAAGTATAAATATATAATCTTAAATTTAAAACAAAAAGAGCATGGAAGTAAAACCGGATATCCGCTATTTATATGACATGAAAGATGTTGTTTATGACCAGGAATGGCTGAAAACAGCTCCTAATCTTGAGCTTTACTATATGTATAGAGCGGTAAAGAAAAAAGGAGAGCTAAGATATGATATTACTGTTATTCCTCCTAAGATGCTGGGTAAGGAATTTGTTAGAACCAAGGGCAACCGCAATTCAGAGAATTTTCCAGAACTCTATACTGTTTTAGAGGGAGAAGCTATCTTCTTAATGCAGAAACAAAAAGGAGATATTGTTGAAGATGTCTTTGCTGTAAAAGCTAAGCCAAAAGACTCAATAATTATTTCTGCCGAATATGCAGTGGTAATGATAAACCCTTCAAAGAAAACATTAAAAACAGCTAACTGGGTGTCTGAAAAGAATGAAAATATCTATAAAGAGTTAAAATCAATGAAAGGAGCCTGTTATTTCTATACTAAAAAGGGTTGGGTTAAAAACAAAAACTACAAAAAAATTCCTAAGCTCCGCTTTGAAAAACCTCGAAAATCAGTTCCTAAGAATTTAAACTTTTTAAAAGGATAAGCCGAGGTGGTGGAACTGGCAGACACGCAGCGTTCAGGACGCTGTAGAGGAAACTCTATGCGGGTTCAAATCCCGCCCTCGGCACAAATACTATGAAAAAAGAAAATCTAAGAATTATTCCTCTTGGAGGATGTGAAGAAGTCGGTAGAAACATGACTGTTTTTGAATATGACGACGGGTCGTCCGCTTCGCGTGGGCAAGATATTGTTATCCTGGATATGGGAATCCAGTTCCCAGAAGAAGATATGCCTGGAATCAATTATGTTATTCCTGATACCAGCTATCTTAAGGGCAAAGAAAAGAATATAAAAGGAATTATTTTCTCCCACGGCCATATGGATCATATAGGAGCTGCTCCTTTATTGCTGGAAAAACTGGGTAATCCCCCAGTTATTGGCCGGCCTTTTACCTTAGAGATGATAAAATACCGCCAGGAAGATTATGACAGAGGAAGCTCCAAGAGAATTAAAACAATTTATGTAAAAGATGTTAAAGATGAAATAAAGCTTGGGCCTTTTAAAATAGGCTTTTTCCGGGTTGACCATGCTATTATGGATGCCATAGGAGTAATAATCTATACTCCTACAGCAACTGTTATCCATCCCGGCGACTGGATGATAGAACACAGGCCAATAGGCAGAGAAAAGCTGAAATACGACCATTTAGCCAAGCTTCCCAAGCCGACCATCTTAATGCTGGAAAGCATTGGCTCTACTAATAAAGAACAGCCGGTAACTGAAAAGGAAATGTTTGATAATCTAAAAAACCTGATTAAACAAGCTCCGGGCAGAACTATTATTGCTACTTTTTCTTCCCAAGTCCAGAGAATAAAACAAATAATAGAGTTTGCTTCTGAAAACAATAAGAAAGTAGCCTTAGACGGCTTCTCTCTGAAAATGGGGGTAGAGATTGCTAAAAACCTAGGATATGTAAAAATAAAAAAGGGAGTTCTTATTCCCATAGACAAGGCTCATGAATATCCAGACAAAAAGATTGTTGTTGTCTGCACTGGAGCCCAAGGAGAAGAAAACGCTGCCCTGCCCAGAATTGTCGACAACAACCATAGATTTATAAAAATAAAGAAAACTGATACTATTATCTTCTCTTCCTCAGTTATTCCAGGCAACGAAAGAACTATCCAGCGCTTAAAAGACAGGCTTTACCGCCTTTCTGATAATATTATTCACAGCGATATTATGGATGTCCATATTTCCGGACACAGTAATATTAAGGATATTCAGGAGATTATAGGGCAGATAAAACCGACTTTCTTTATCCCGGTTTATGCTAACCATTTTATGCTTAAAGAAGCTGCCAAAATAGCCTATAAAATGGGGTTTAAACGGGATGAAGTTATTGTTCCAGACAACGGCTCTGTTATTGAGGTTAAAGATAATAAGATTAATATGACAAAAGAAAAAGTTGCTTCTGAATACGTTTTTGTTGACGGCTCAGGCGTAGGTGATGTTGGAGAAGTAGTGCTTAACGACAGAAGGAAACTAGCCCAGGACGGAATGTTTGTTATTATAGCAGTTGTGGATAAAAAGACTGGCAGAGTTAAGAACTCTCCTGATATAATATCTAGAGGGTTCATCTATCTTAGAGAATCAAAAGAGCTTCTCGCCCAGACCAGAAAAAAGGTGGTTCATATTATTAATGAAAAGTCGGGAGGAGACGGACCAACCAACTGGACTAATCTTAAAGAGGAAGTAAGAAACAAAATAGGCCAATTTCTTTTTTCTAAAACAGAAAGAAGACCCATAATATTACCAGTTATAATAGAATCATGAACCCCGTAGAGAAATTTCGATAATGCGCCGAAGGCACACAAAAATATGGGGATAAATAAAAATAAATTAATTAAGTTAATCAGAATTTTCGAGAATATTATTATGTAATAAATCGAAATTCTTCTACGGGGTGAAAATAGTATCAGGCATCCAGCCAACTGGATCTATTCACATAGGGAATTATTTAGGAGCTATAAAACAATGGGTTGAGCTTCAGGAGAAGAACGACTGTATCTTTTTCATTGCTGACCTTCATTCCTTGACTATTCCTTATGATAAGAATGACTTACAGAAGAATATAATTGAGGCAGCTGTTGCCCACCTGGCTTTAGGCATTGACCCTCAGAAAAGCATATTCTTTGTCCAATCAGATATTAAAGAGCATTCTGAACTCTGCTGGCTCTTAAGCACTCTTTCCCCTATTGGAGACCTCCAAAGAATGACCCAGTATAAAGAGAAATCAAAGCAGTTCAAAAAGAACATCAATGCTGGGTTATTAACCTATCCTATTCTCCAAGCAGCTGATATATTATTATATAAAGGAGAAGCTGTACCAGTGGGAAAAGACCAGGTCCAGCATATTGAATTAACCAGAACCATTGCCAGAAAGTTTAACCAGAGATTCGGAAAAACCTTTCCTGAGCCTAAGGCTCTTTTGCCTAAATTAGGAGCAAAGATTATGTCTTTAGATGATCCTAAAAAAAAGATGTCCAAATCTTTAGGCCCTCAAAGTTATATCTCTGTTTTTGAAGAACCCAAAGAAATCAAAAAGAAAATAATGTCAGCTGTAACTGACACTGGAAAAGTAGTAAAGTATAATGTTAGAAGAAAACCAGGTATTTCCAATCTCTTAACTATCTACAGCCTATTCAGCAACCAATCAGTAAAAGAATTAGAAAAGAAATTCAAGTCCAAAGGTTATGCCTATTTCAAGAAATCACTAGCTGACTTTCTAATAGATTCTTTAGAGCCTTTCAGAAAAAAAAGAAAAGAGTTTCTTGCCAGAAAAGTCTATGTGGAAGAAACTCTAAAGCTTGGCTCCAGAAGAGCCAAATCTGTTGCTGAACGGACAATGACTGAAACCCGGAAGAAAATGGGGTTAGAGTAATTAATTATTCAAAACCAGAGAGCTTAGTTCTTTGGTTTTTTGTTTTAAAAGCTTCTGGCTATCGGCCTCAATTGTTAAACGCAGTAACGGCTCGGTATTTGAAGGTCTAAGATTAAACCACCAGTCATTATATTCTACTGTGACCCCGTCCAAATAATCCTGCTTGCCGTCTGAATATTCTTTTTTAACCAAATCCAATATCTTTTCTTTATCTCTAACCTTAAAATTAATTTCAGATCCTTTAGCATAGGGAGACAATTCTTTTTTAATTTTAGAAACCTTTTTATTTAAATCAGAAATGACTTCCAATAAAAGTAATAAGGATATAAAACCGGAGTCAAGATAATAGTTATCTCTAAAACAATAATGGCCTGATAATTCTCCTCCCATTATTCCGTCATTCTCTTCTATAGCTTTTTGAATATTAATAAAACCCACCGGGGTTCTAAGAGGTCTCCCTCCCCATTTTTTAATAAACTCTGGAACAGCTTTAGAGCAAATCAAATTATAGGCTATTCCCTTATTAGGATTCTTCTCTAAAAGATGTTTAGCTAAAATTAAAAGCGTAACATCAGCTCTAACAAAATTGCCCAGCTCATCTATCAGATAGATTCTATCAGCATCGGGGTCAAAGATAAAACCGAGGTCAGCTTTTTGTTTTTTTACCTCTCTGCTAATCTGATCGGTTGCTCCCTGGCTTAAAGGATTAGGAGAATGAACAGGAAAACTTCCATCTAATTTAAAGCTTAAAGGACTAATCTTAACGGGCAATCTTTTTTCAATCAAAGGAATAACTTTCCCGGCCATGCCATTCCCTGCATCTATTACTATTTTAAATGGTTTTATTTTATTGAGATTAACAAAAGAAAAAATGTGATTAATATAATCAGACCAGATATCCAACTCCTTGATTTTTCCCTCTTTTTTTGAAGAAAAATCTTTTTCAATAATATTAAGAAGAGCTTTTCCAGAAACAACTTTAACCTTGTTAATCATTTTAAATCCATTGTACTCCCTGGGATTATGAGAAGCAGTTATCATAATTCCTGTTTTATATTTATAATAACCAGTTGAAAAATAAACACATTCAGTTGGAACCTGGCCTATATCATAAACATTGGCTCCCTGGGAAATAATTCCCCTGCTTAGGGATTCAAAAAGAACCGGGGAGGAAAGGCGCATATCCCGACCCACGATGATATCTTTTGCTTTAGTATAGTTAACAAAAGCCTGACCTATTTTAAAGGCGGTTTCTTTGTTTAACTCCTTGGGATAAATTCCCCTGATATCATAAGACTTGAATATTAAGGGATTGACCTTCATATATATCTATTATAACATAACTATATGAGTTTTTCAGTAGGCATTATTGGTCTTCCTAATGCTGGGAAGTCAACCTTGTTTAAAGCCCTGACTAAAAAACAGGTTGATATTGCTGATTATCCTTTTACTACTATTGACCCTAATATAGGTATAGTTGCTGTGCCTGATAAAAGACTAGAAAAAATAGCTCAGATTGTCCAACCGGAAAAAATCACCCCTACGGTAATAAAGTTTATAGATATTGCCGGCTTAATAAAAGATGCCCACAAAGGAGAAGGAATGGGCAACCAGTTTCTTTCCCATATCAGACCCTGTGATGCCTTAATCCAGGTAATTAGATGTTTTAAAACTTCAAATATTACAGAAGAGATTAATCCTAAAAAGGAAATAGAGATAATTGAGAATGAACTGCTTATGAAAGACCAGGAGCTGGAAGACAAAACCCTGACTTCTAAGAATAAAATCTATGTTTTCAATATTAAAGATAACCAGGATATTCCAGACCTGCCTAACTCTCTAAGCATTAATCTGAAAGATGAAGAGGAGATAAGCGAGCTTTCTCCTCAAGAAGCAGAAGAATTATCATTAAAATCAAAACTTGACGAATTAATCCTAGCTTGCTACAATACCCTTAGTTTGGTAACTTTCTTTACAATCACTGGAGGCAAGGAAATAAGAGCCTGGACCATAAAAAAGGGCTCGGATATAATATCAGCAGCTGAAAAAGTCCACACTGACTTTGCGGAAAAGTTTATCAAAGCAGAAGTAATCCCCTGGCAGGAGCTAATAGAAGCCGACTCCTGGAATAAAGCTAGAGAATCAGGCAAAATAAAACTAGCAGGCAAAGACTATATTGTTCAGGAAGGAGATATAATTGAGTTTAAAATCTAATGAAAAACTACGAACTAACCTATTTAATAAAACCTGATATTTTTGAAACAGAAATAAAAAGCTTAACTGAAAAAATAAGCGCTTTTATTAAAGAACAAGGAAAAATAATAAAAACATCTGAACCTAATAAAAAGAACCTAGGCTATCAGATAAAGGACAGAGCTGAGGCTTTACTGGTTTCTTTGGATTTCTCTTTAAATCCTGAAAATATAAAGAAATTAGAGGAAATGCTTAAAAAGGAAAACCAGGTTATAAGGCATATTATTGTAATAAAAAAGAAAGTAAGAGAAATAACCCCCCGAATCAAGCCCATTGAGCTCTTGGTTGAAAAACCTCAAGGCTCTAAAAAGGTTGAGTTAAAAGAAATTGACAAAAAGATAGAAGAAATATTAAAATAATAATATGAAAAACTAGTTTTCTATTAGTATGAAAAACGAGTTTTCTACTAGTATGAAAACAAGTTCCTATTAATATGAATTTAAACAAAGTTGTCCTTATTGGACGAGTTACTCAAGACCCAGAAGTAAAAACCATTCCTTCAGGCCAAATGGTCTGTAGCTTTGGTTTAGCTACAAACCGGGTCTGGACTAACCAGGAAACAAAACAAAAAGAAGAAAAAACAGAATTCCATAATATTGTTTTATGGAGAAGATTAGCTGAAATTGCCTCTCAATACATAAGCAAAGGGAGTTTAATCCTGATTGAGGGCAGAATCCAGACAAGATCATGGCAGGATTCTTCAGGAAACAAAAGATATAAAACAGAAATAGTTGGAGAGAATATACAATTAGGCCCAAAAAGCGCTTCTCAATCAAATCAGGCAAGCTTTGCTTCAACAAAAAGCAAGCCTAATATACCAATAGTTGAAGAGAAACAAGACAAAGAAATAAGAGTTGAAGATATACCCTTCTAAGTTATTAAAGTAAACTTTAGAAATTACAAATTATGGATTGCTTCTTTTCAAAGAATTATTTCATAATTCTTTGAAAAACCTACAAACTTATGGATTGTTATTTTTGCCAAAGAAATATTAATGAGATTGATTTTAAGGATACCGGGCTTTTATATAAGTTTATTTCCGGCTTGGGTAAAATCAAGGCCAGAAAAAGAACCGGGGTCTGCTCCAAACACCAGAGAAAGCTGACTAGAGCAATAAAAAGAGCCCGACATCTCGGACTTTTATCAACCACTGAAAAATAAATTAAGCTTGTTCAATAACGGCTTTTTTTATTTCTTTAAGTATTTTAGGATTCTCCTTTAAAAAGGTTTTGGCTCCCTCTATGCCTTGACCTAATTTATGTTCTCCAAATTGATACCAACTGCCTGATTTTTTAATAATTTCGTTTTTTAAACCAATATTCAAAAGGTCGGCTGTATATGATATACCTTCATTATAATAAATATCAAACTCAGCAACCTTAAAAGGCGGGGCTACTTTATTCTTAACTATCTTGGCCTTAACTCTGTTTCCGATAATCTCATCCCCTTGCTTTATTTGAGCCATTCTTCTTAAATTAATCCTAACAGAAGAATAAAACTTAAGAGCTAATCCTCCTGAGGTAGTTTCTGGATTGCCGAACATAACCCCTATTTTCATTCTGGTTTGGTTCAGAAAAATAACAACTGTTTTTGTTTTAGCCACTACTGAAGATAGTTTTCTTAAAGCA
>Ga0315545_1001709_pt1 | contig 20939 bp, 16 predicted proteins | sample SalMarSW160210MG_FD_203096 | JGI IMG/M metagenome (GOLD analysis project Ga0315545, IMG submission 203096) | Salt marsh sediment microbial communities from the Plum Island Ecosystem LTER, Massachusetts, United States - Salt Marsh Sediment SW1602-10 ...
TCGTATGGTGGGAGCAGCGCTGACGACTGTAAACGATTTCGGGTGGGGAAGGCGAGCGCTCCGTTCCAACCGGGGCCTTGTCCAGGGGCGAAGACGCACATGGACAATCGAGGTCTGTGACCGGCTTGAGTTCTGGGTCCCCCAGTGCTCGTTCCGGTCACGTGAGTGGAGCGGCCTGGGTCGGTGGAACACCCCCAAAGCGGAGCGGAATTCCGTCACCGGAGCAGTGGTGACGAGACAACGACTCGGGATGTGATCGCCGTGACCAAGACACTCCCCAGGATCGTCCTTTCCCTGGCGAGCCTCGCGACGGCGCTTCTGGCCGGCGCGGCAGCCTTCAAGCTCGGTTAGAGCCGTCGATCCGGGCCCTTCCACCCACCTCGCCGATCGAGGAGCCCCTGTTGGCGACCTACATGCGGCCTGCCCAGCAGCGCAGATTGAAGATCCGCTATGCGACCCTGTTCGGGGTCCTTGGCGTCGCGATCGTCGCCGTCGCCGTCTCCTTCCAGTCGTGGCCGCCCGACCTCGCGGTCTGGGCCACCCTCGCTGCGGTCTACATCTACCTCGAGTTCCGAATTGTCGCGGTCAACGACCGACTGGGTGCGAGCTCGTCGGCGGCCGTCGCCGTCGCCGTCGCCGTCGCCGTGGGACGCGAGCACGCCGTGGCGGCCGTCGCCATCATGGTGGCGCTGAGCCCGCTGCAGCCCGCCGATTTCCGAGAGCGGCGCTGGTTCCAGCCGATTGTCAACTTCGGCCTACTCACGATCTCGATGGCGCTCGGCACCCTGGTCCTCACCCCCTTCCTCCCGCCGGCGGGCGAGCCGGGCAACATCGGGCTGATCATGGCCGGCTCGGTGCTGGCGGCCAGCGTCGGCGGGTTCCTCAACGTGGCACTGATCCGCTACACGATCGAACACGTCTTCGACATCCGCCAGGTGAAAGCCTGGTCGAACCTCGTCCAGATCCTGGCCGGCTACATCGGGCTGGGGTTGATGGGGGGCTTCCTCGGCGTCGCCTACGTGCGCTACTCGGCGGGACGGTCCTCGCTCAATCTGATGCTGGTGATCCTGGTGATCACGTTCCTGCTGAGCCACCGGGTCTTCGCATCCCTCTCGGCGGCACGCGAGGCTCACGAGTCCACCCTCGCCGGCTTCGTCAAGGCCCTCGAAGCCAAGGATCTCTACACGCGCGGCCACACCGAGCGAGTCGCCGAATTCGCGAGCATGCTCGCCCGGGAGCTGGGACTCGGCGGCGACGCCCAGGAAAGGGTCCGCTATGCGGCTCTCATCCACGACGTCGGCAAGCTGGCGGTCCCGCGCGAGCTGCTCAAGAAGAAGGGGCGCCTCAATCCCGACGAGACCCGGCAGATGCGCGAGCACGTCCATCTCATCGACGACCTGCTCGGCGAAGTCGATTGGCTGGGCCCCATCGTCTCCATCGCCGCTGAGCATCACGCCAACTTCGACGGCACCGGCTACCACGGAGCGAGCGGCACCCCGGGAACCCGTCCCGCGATCGAGTCGCGAGTACTCGCCGTCGCCGACGCCTTCGATGCCATGACGAGCACACGGTCGTACCGCGTCGCCATGTCGCAGGAGTACGCCTTCGCGGAGCTGCGCCGCTGCGCGGGAACCCAGTTCGACCCCTTCCTGGTAGAGGCCTTCATCCGGATGATCGAGCGCTCCGGTGTCGTGTACGGCACTCCCGCCGACTACAGCGAGACCGAAGCCCGCCGCCGCGCCGAGGAAGCCCGCTTCAACCTGGACCACTGAGGAGGCCTACTCACCCTGGGCCGGGATCTCACAGGTCGACAGGGCGGCGCCGCTCCCGGCAAACCCGTGCCAGATCTCGGGGTCGTAGCTCGGCCCGTTCCCGCCGTCGTCGGTGGTGAGGAATCGCACGATCGATCGGTAGACGGCCGATGCGTAGGCCTGGCAGAACTCCGGGGTGCGCAACAGCGCCGCTTCGCTCGGGTTGGCGATGTAGGCGCCCTCGACGATCACGGCCGGCGCCAGGGTGCGGCGGAGGATCCCGTAATACTGGGAGGCGTCGTCGCCGGGGCTGAGCCGCGACTTGGCGCCCACGATGACCGCCCCCACCCAGTCGGCCTCGAATCCGTCGAAGCCACGCTGGAACTCCTCGATCATGATCCGGGCCAGGCGCCGCGACTCGGGAATCTGGGATTGGTAGAAGACGTCAGTCCCCGCCGTGTCGAGGCTGATCTCCCACCCGGCGTTGTTGTGAATCGACACGAGTACGTGGGCGCCTGCGGCGTTGGCGAGGTTGGAGCGGAAGTGCAGCCCGGCCTCGTAGTCGGCGTCTTCTCCGTCGCCGGCACGGGTGAGGATCACCCGCTTCGCCGCCGGGATGTCCGAACCGGTGAAGACCTCCCCAGTCTCCCAATCCACCACGTGAGACGCCGTGAGCAAGTCGCGCAGCCGCCACGAGATGTCGAGGTTCACCTCCTTCTCGGTGAGGCCGTCGGGGCTCGCCGCCCCGATGTTGTTCGGGCCTCCGTGACCGGGATCGATCACGACGACAGCGTCGGCGAAATCGAACCCCGACCCGATCGCCGCCTCGGGAGCCGGCGCGGTCGCCTCGACCTCGCTGCGGTGCACCCAGGCAGATTCGTCGCAGCTCGTGAAGATCTCGATCCACTCGCCGTCCTCGCTCATGGACTGTCCGGCGAAGACCAGCCCCTCGCGTGCCCGCACGAACGGCTCGGCGCCGACCTCCGTGAAGAGATCCGCCCCACCGGCGGCGATCGTGACGACCCCGGAGCCATCGAATCCCGGGTCGATGCGCGGTTCCGGCGGCGGCGGCCCGGGATCCGACTCCTCGGGAGCCCCAATCGGCTCGATGGGGATCGTGGTGGACGTGGTGGTCGTGGTCGTGGTCGTGGTGGTGGTGGTCGTGGTGGTGGTCGTGGTGGTGGTCGTCGTCGTGGTGGTGGCTGCCTCGCCCGTACGGTGATCGAGGTACCACACGCCTGCCACCAACAGCGCCGATGCGATCACCGCGCCCACAGCCCACTGGAGGAGAAGACGGCGCATCGTTATGGCTGGGCCGGAACGACGCACCCGGTCCCGCTCACGGTCCCGGCGTCGGCGTAGAACAGCTCCGGCTCGTGGATGGAGGATCCGGGATCGTTGGTGGTGAGGAAGCGCACCACGCCACGGTAGACACCCTCTGCATAGGCCTGACGGAACGCATCCGTCTTCAGCAATGCCTCCTCCTCCGGCTCGCTGATGTAGACACCCTCGACGATGGCGGCGGCCATCTGAGCGCGAGCGAGGACGCCGTAGTAGTCGGTGCCGGTGCCTGGGTCGACGCGGGACCGTGCCCCCTGGATCTCGCCCCCGGACCAATCGGCGTCAAAGGGAGCCAGGCTCACCAACATCTCCTCGTAGATGAGACCGGCGAGCCGGTCTGCTCCGGGCACCGACATGGCGTAGTAGACCTCCGTGCCCGGGATGTCGGTGTCAATGCGCGGCACGGTGTTGTTGTGGACCGACACAAAGACATCAGCGCCTGCGGCGTTGGCAAACTCGGCACGAAAACGCAGGCCCAGCTCGAAGTCCCCTCCGTTGGGACCGGTGAGGTCACGGGTCAGCCACACCCGGCCAAAGGCGGGAACGTCGTTGCCGGGCGAGATGGCACCCGTCGTCCAGTCCACGGCGTGGGGTTGTTCCATCAGCGTCCGCACCCGATCGGCGATATCCAGGTTCACTTCCTTCTCGGAGAGCCCGGTCGGGCCGACCCCGCCCCAGTCACGATCGCCGTGGCCGGGATCGACCACGATCACCGCATCACCGATGCTGAAGCCGGGTCCGGGAATCGACCGTTTCGCCTGGGGAGTGATCTCAACGGCGTCCTGGTGAACCCACACGATGTCGTTGCATGTCGTCATCACCTCGAGCCACTCGCCGTCGCGGTGCTGGAAGCCGAGGGCGATGCCCTCGTGAATCCGCATGAACGGCGCGCTTCCCGGCGACGTGGAGAGATCGGCTCCCCCGGTCCGCACGACGGCCACTCCCGCCGTCGCCGTCTCCGCGGTGATCGGCGCCCCGCTCGTGACCGTGGTGGAGGAATCGCCGGATGCCGGCTCGGAACCGTCCGGATTCCCCTCCGACGGCGAGAGACCCGACCCGCTGCACGCGGCGGCCATCGTCGTGGTAACGGTCAAGGAGACAATCAGCATTCGCGCTCGGAATGTGCGAGAGGTTCGCATCGTTCCCCGGGGCAGGATGCGGGGATTATCCCACCGCTCCTGAGATGTCGGTGTCAATGCGGCGCGAGGCTCAGAGGCGCTCAGCGACGGTCTTCATCTCCATGAAGAGGCGGAGGTAGTCAGGTCCTCCGGCCTTGGCGTTCGAACCCGACATCTTGAAACCGCCGAACGGCTGGATGCCCACCAGAGCGCCCGTGATCTTGCGATTGACATAGAGGTTGCCGACGTGGAACTCCCGGCGCGCCCGCTCGATGCGATGTCGGTCCTGCGAGAAGAGCCCGCCGGTGAGCCCGAAATCGGTCCCGTTGGCAACATCGATGGCCGCATCGAAATCGGTGGCTCTGATCACGGCCAGCACCGGCCCGAAGATCTCGTGCTGGGCGAGACGAGCCTCGGGCCGGACCTCGCTGAAGATAGCCGGCTCGATGTAGTAGCCGCCCTCCAGGTCGATCGGGTTGCCACCCAGCACGAGCCGGCCTTCACTGCGGCCGCGCTCGATCTCATCGAGGATCATCCGGTGCTGCACCTCCGTGATGACGGGGCCGACCGGATGGTTGGCGACTGCCGGACCGACCTCGAGACCGGCTGCCTCGGCGACGACCAGATCGAGCACCCGGTCGTGGATCGCCTCGACCACGATCAGGCGGGAGCAGGCGGAGCACTTCTGGCCCTGGTAGCCGAAGGCGCTCACGACCACAGCCTTGGCCGCCGCTTCGAGGTCTGCGGTCTCGTCCACGATCAGCGCGTCCTTGCCTCCCATCTCCGTGAACGCCCGCTTCAGCCATTGCTGACCCGGATGCACCACCGCCGCCCGCTCGGCGATGCGCAGGCCAACCTCCTTGGAGCCGGTGAAGTTGATGAACCGGGTCCGGGGATCGTCCACCAATGCGTCGCCGATCTCCGATCCCGGACCGGGCAGGTAGTTGATCACCCCCGGTGGGATGCCGGCCTCGGCAACGATCTCCATGAACTTGGAGCCGATCACCGGAGTGGCCGACGCCGGTTTGAGCACCACCGTGTTGCCGGCCACGACCGGTCCCATCGTCATCCCGGCGAGGATCGCCAGCGGGAAGTTCCAGGGTGGGATCACCACTCCGGCGCCCATCGGGATCAGGAAGGAGTCGTTCCGCTCCCCCGGGGAGTCGTACGTCTCGACCTCCATCTCCACGGCCTGGTGGGCGTAGTAGTGGCAGAAGTCGATCGCCTCGGCTACGTCCGCCTCGGCTTCGACCCAGTTCTTCCCTGCCTCAAACGACTGCCAGGCCGCCATCTCCAGCTTGCGGCTGGCGATCAGGTCCCCGACGCGGCACACGAGCCGGGCCCGCTCCTCGGCAGGGCGCGCCGCCCAATCCGGGAAGGCGGCCCAGGCAGCATCGAGCGCCTGGCCGACATGGGCGACGGTGCCTGAAGACGCCTTTCCCACCTCCAGCTCCGGCCGGGACGGGTCCACACTGCGGATCAACCCGTCCGTGATGATGCGATCGGGACCGATCACCAAGGGAACGACCTTCCCGAGCTGCCTCTCGACGACGGCAAGAGCGGACTCGTATCTCGCCCGGGGCCCCGGCTCGGAGAAATCGGTGTACGGCTCGGTGCGGAACCCCTCCATCTCGGCCTCCTGCTGACAACCTCAACCGAGGCTATCAGAGCGAGCCCCCGCGGCGGAGCACAGCGGCGGAGGATGCACCCCGCGTCTCGGAAACCCCTGTAGAAGAACCGGGCTCGACCGATAATCACCCCCGTGAAGCCGAGGGTGCTCGTCGTCGAGGATTCCGCGAGCGTCAGACGCCTCATTGAGGTATGTCTGCGCGTGCTCGACGTCGATCTCTTCGGCGCCGAGGACGGGATCCAGGGCCTGGCCGTCGCCCGCGAAACCCTTCCCGATGCCATCGTCCTGGACATCGGGCTGCCGGGCATGGACGGCTGGGAGGTGCTCCGCCACCTCAGGGCCGGCGAAGATACCCAGTCGATCAAGGTGCTCGTGCTCACCGCCCATGCCCAGCCGGAAGTCGCCGAGCAGGCCGCCCAGGGCGGCGCCGACGACTTCATGACCAAGCCCTTCCGCCCAATCGACTTGCGCGAGCACGTCGAGAAGCTGCTCGCCGGCTGATCCGGCCACCACCCACCGCCGTCTCTGACGTGGTACCAATACGTCATGTCTGCGCGCCCCGGCCGCCTCTCCGTCACCTCGTGGGTGATCTACGATCTCGCCAACACGATCTTCGCCCTCGGCGTCGGTGGCCTCTACTTCGCCACCTGGCTGACCGAGAGCGGCTGGCCGGACGCATCGCTCTCGATCGCGCTCGCGACCGCCATGGTCGTCGTCATCGTGCTCTCGCCGTGGATCGGCACGGTCGGCGACCACATGGGACGGCGGGTCCCACTCCTCGTTCCCACCACGCTGATGGCGGTCACAGGCACCTTCTTTCTCGCCACGGTGCCGGTGGGGCCGTCACTGGTTCTGTTCTCGTTTGCGCTCATCGGTTTCAACCTCGGAGGGGTGGTGTACGATTCTCTGCTCCCCGAGGTCAGCACCGAGGAGAACCGGGGGCTGATCTCCGGCTGGGGCATCGGCGTCGGGTACGGCGGCTCGGTCATCGCGGTCCTGATCGGCAGGCTGTTGCTCGACAGCCACGGATTCGCCGTCGTGTTCCGCAGCATCGCAGTCCTGTTCCTGCTGTTCTCCCTCCCCGCCTTCCTGTTCATCCGCGAGCGCCCGAGGCAGCCGCGGCCGGGACCGCCCCCGGGGATCAGGACGAGCATCCGCCGCCTGGTGGAGGCGTGGCAGGCCGCCGCCACCTACCGGGGTGTCGTGCCGTTCCTGCTCGGACGGTTCTTCTACACCGATGCCGTCAACACCCTCATCGGAGGGTTCTTGGCGATCTTCGTCATTCAAGAGCTGGCTTTCACCAAGGACGAGGTGCAGCTCCTGCTGGCACTCGCCATCGCTACGGCGATCATCGGCGGGATCGGCTCAGGTCCCCTGATCGATCGGCTCGGGCCGAGGCGCGTCCTCCATCTCGCCCTGTATGTATGGATGGTCGCCATGCTCGGCGGCATCCTGGCGGCAACCGCCGATGCCCCCGCTACCGCCTGGCCGGTCGCCGCACTCGGCGGCATGGCCCTGGGAGCGACCTGGGCGGCCGATCGCGTCTACATGGCCCGTGTCGCCCCGCCGCGCCGCCTCGGCGAGTTCTACGGCCTCTACGCCACGGTCGGGCGCTTCGCCACCGTGCTCGGGCCAATGGTGTGGGCAGTCATCGTCGATGTCCTCCACTGGCCTCGCACCGTGGCCTTGGCTGCGTTGCTCGGCTTCCTGGTGACGGCCCGCCTCATCCTGCGAGGGGTCGACGACACGCCCCGGCGGTGGGAGGAAGCGGATTTGGTGGTGATCGAGTCCTAGCGTCGCCCTTGCATGATCTCGATCACCTCGTCGTCGCCGACCTGTGAGAAGTCGACATACCACTCGCCCACGGCCATGAAGCGTGCCGGCTGCATCGGACAGATCAAGAGGTCGACGCCCTCGGCGAGCCGGGCGACCGACGACGGTGGTCCCACCGGCACGGCACACACCAGGCAGGCCGGTCTTCCTGTGGCGATGGCCGCCAGCAGCGCCGCCAACGTCGACCCGGTGGCGATGCCGTCGTCGACCACGACGACGGTCTTTCCCGAGATCCGAGGAGCAGGTCGATCACCGCGGTAACGCTCGGCTCGCCTGACGAGCTCCGCTCGCTGATGGGCGATCTCGCCTTCGAGGTACTGCTCGGAGACGCCGAGGCGCCGCACCAGAGCGGCGTCGATGACCGGCTCGCCGGTCTCGGCGACGGCACCGATGGCGAGCTCCCGATTCCCCGGTGCTCCCAGCTTGTGCGCCAGGGCGAGGTCGAGAGGTGCGCCGAGGGCGTCTGCCACTTCGGCGGCAACGGGGACACCGCCACGCGGCACACCGAGCACGAGCACGTCATCGGGCCGGAGAGGCTCCAAGGCCGCCTCCACCGCAGTGGCGAGCTGCCGCCCGGCGTCGCGCCGATCGAGATACGCCATGTCGTCCAGGGTACCTCCTGCGATTAGCCTGCTGCTTCCACATGAGAAGAGCCCTCCTCGTCGCCAACCCCTCCGCCTCGGGGTTCACCGGAGCCCGGTTTCGGGAGGTCCTGTCGATCCTCGGTGACGGATACGAAGTGACTCCGGTGTGGCCCGGCGGTCCCGCCGAATCCCGCCAGTGTGCCGTCGAGGCAGCCGGGAACGGAACCGACGTCGTGATCGCGATGGGCGGCGACGGAGTCGTTCATCACGTCGCCAACGGACTAGTGCGCAGCGGCACCGCACTCGGCATACTCCCGGCCGGCACCACCAACGTCGTTGCGAGGGTGCTCGGCATCCCGGCCAGGACGACTCAGGCGGCGCGCGCCCTGCTCGATTCGGAGTCGCATCGCATCCCCGTCGTTCACATGACATCCGACAGCCGAATCGGCGCCCGCTCCGAGTACGCGATCTTCTCCCTGGGGATCGGCTTCGATGCCGACGTCGTCGGCATCGTCGAGCAGCGTCCCTACACCAAGTACGCCATGGCGTCGCTGTCGTTCGCCAAGGCGGCGACCTCCCAGATCATCGGCACCTACCGCTCCCGCCAACCCAACATGGTGGTGGAGTGCGACGGTGAGCGGGCCCACGCCGTCACCGTGCTGGTGCAGGTCCACGACGTGTACACCTACTGGGGTCGGGTGCCGCTCCGCCTCGGTCCTCCCCAGGGGGCGCAACCGACCGCGCTCGCCACCGAGCGGTTGTCGGTGCTCGGCACCCTCGACTTGGTGCGACGCGCCGCCACGAGAGGCTCATCGGCGGATCGTCGCGGGATGCACGTCTGGAGTGGCTTCGAGAAGCTCGTCATCGAGGCGGAGCCGCAGAGTCAGTTCCAGGCCGACGGGGAGTTGCTCGGCCCCACCGGATGGCTCGAGGTCACCCCCGTCCCGGACGCCCTGACGGTGCTGCTCCCCGTCCCGTCCGAGAAGGTCTCGGTCCTCAGCCGTCTTCGCCGTCGGCGGTGACGATCGTGACGTGTGGGAAGGGGAACGTGATCCCCTCGGCGTCGAAGCGCTTCTTGATCCGGCGCAGGAGCTCGCGCTTGGCGCTCCAGCGGGCGTCCGGGTCGACCCGCAGCAGGGCCCGGACCTTGACCGACCAGTCCGCCAGCGCCTCGACTCCGAGGATCTCGGGAGCGCCCCGGAATGCGTAGCTCCATTCGGGGTCCTCGGTGAAGGTGTCCATCTCGTCCTTGAGGACCTCGAGCGCCCGGTCGACGTCCTCCTCGTAGCCGATGTCGAGATCGATCACGACCTGGGCGAACTCGTGGGTGTAGTTGGAGGCGACCTTGATGGCGCCGTTGGGCACGTGGTGCACGTAGCCGTCCAGATCACGCAGCACCGTGGTGCGGAGCCTGATGGCCTCCACCTTGCCGGACACGCCGGCCACGCTCACCACGTCGCCGAGGGCGTACTGGTTCTCGGCCACGACGAGGAAGCCGGCGATCATGTCCTTGATGAAGTCCTGGGCCCCAAACCCGATGGCGATGCCCACGACGGACCCGACCGCGAGCAGCGGCGTGATCGCCACGCCCCACGTGTCGAGGAGGATGAGGGTGAACGCCACCAGCAGCGCAACGACGATCATCGAGCGCAGCACCGACCACAGCGTCTCGATCCGCTGCACCCGCTCCGGGCCCGACGACTCTCCCTGCTCGAGCGCCTGGACGCTCATCCGTCTCACGACACGCGCCGCGAGGCGCCGGAGCACGAGCCAGAGGATGAGGAACCCCAGCAGCACGGCACCGGTTTCGATGAGCCGCGGGACCACGTCCTCGCCGGACGGGGTGGTGTCGGCCGCGGCGAGAACGACAGCCTCGATCACGTGCTCCTCCTGATCCTCTCGGCAATCCGGTAGGCGGCCAGCCCGACATGCGCCACGCTCGCACCAAAGAGCGCTCTGTCCCACAGCAGCTCCGCCAGCGGCCCGCCGAGCCTACCGTCCAGCTCGTCCTCGGCGGCGCGTCGCATCGCGGCTCGAATCGCGCTCCGACGGCGGTCTTTCGCCTCACGCTCGGCGGACGCCGCCGCCTCGGTCGCCGCGGCAACGATTGCTGCGAGACCTTCCGCATCGGCAACATCCCGTACCACCTCGCCGTAGTCCGGACCGACCTCAACGGCGATCAAGGCAACGAGATCCTCGAGCCGGCACAGGGCATCCTCACCGGCAGCGGCTCCCCGGCCGGGGAGGATCCGCGCGGCAGCCTCCCGCCGCGTCTGCTTCCAGCGTGTCTCGAAATCGAGAGAGGCCCCGTCCCACACGCCTCCGCCCATACCGAGATCACGGGCCACGAGCAGCGTATCGGCGGCGAACTTGCCCAGCATCATCCGCTTGTGATCGATGCGCTTCGTCAGGTACTCACGGATCACGTCGACGCCACGACGCCGCCCCGACGGCGGGTCGGCCGCCAGCGAGAACACCTCGGCGTCGACATAGCCGTCCTCGACGAGGATGTCGCCCAGATCGCGACGGATCTCGTCCAGTTGCTTCGTTGTGAGCTGATCGATCTTGTTGAGCACGAAGATGAAATGGTCGTGATGCACCGCCAGAGGGATCAGGAAGTCGTCGTGGACCATTCGATCACCGTACTTCTCCGCGTCGAACACCCACACCACGCCGTCCACCCGAGGAATCAGCTCTTCCACCCGCCGCCGGTGCCAGGCGGAGACGGAGTCGAGGTCGGGAAGATCAACGATGGCGAAGTCTGAGAAGCTTCCGTGCCGCGGTCGCTCCTTGATTCCCAGTTCGTCGAGCATCAGGAGCAGGCTCGGCTCCGGGTCTTCCGGCACATACGCCGTCGCCCGGTCGGTGTGGGGACGTAGCGGACTCACCGAAGCGACCTTCTCACCCGCCAGGGCATTGATCAGGCTCGACTTCCCAACCCCGGTCCCTCCAGCGACCGCGAGCAGCAGTGTCTCGCCCAGGAACCCCTGCCGGCGACGCAGCTCCCGGCTGCGGGCGAGGGCGGTCTCGAACACCTCGGGGGCCGCCACGGCCTCCGCCCGACCTACGGCGAGATCGAGGGAATCGAGCAACTCGCCGACGTCACGCATCGCCGTTTCCCGTCGAGTTGACCCCGGCGCCGCCGGTGGGTGTCCCCTCGGATGGCTCGCCTTGCGAGACAGCGTCGGGCTCGGTGTCGGCACGGTTCGGATCGATCAGATTGGCAATGCGCTCGACCTGGGCGGCGATGGCCTCAGTCGCGGTGGCCGTCCCGGCGCCATCGACCAGAACTCGGAAGCGGGCGGCGTCGGCTTCGAAGGCCGCTTCCAGCCTCTCGACCAGCGAGGAGCGGGCCGCGGCGACCAGTTCGGCTTCGCTGCCTGGGCATCGGCGGCGCAGGGCTCGTGAAGGTGCAAGCGACGGATCGAGAACCATCGACCAGATCCGCTGCACGATGCGCCGTCGGGTGCCCTGCCGGATACGGCTCGGCCGCGAGTGAGCCGACACGAGATCACCCACCTCTTCCGCCCATCGCTCCAGCGAATCCCGCGTCTTGTCGGCGGTGTCGCGTGTGTGACGCCAGAGGCTCTGCCCCTCGTCTGCGAGCAGCCGGCTCCCGACTTCGCTTCCCGCCCACGCTTCGGCGGCGGCCCGGGCGGCGAGCCCGGTCCGGTGGGTGAGGATGCTGGTGAGGTCGGCAACGGCCTTGGACCACGTCTTGTGGGCGGCGAGCTCCGCCAGCTCCCCGTGCTCGACCATGTTCTTCATCCCGGCCCATCCGACGGTGTACTGAACCATCACCATGGACTCCAAGAGAGTCGCCGTCGTCGCGTTCTCGTCCAGCGCTTCGACCAGTCGCCCGGCACGGTCGACGAGATTATGCACCGACGAGTAGGCATTGCTCTCGACGACGCCCCGGCACACGGCCGGATCGGATATCTTCTCCAGCTTCTCACGCAGATCACTCACCACGGCCGGGTCCAAGCCGCCGTGCCGGGGTTCGACCGTGCCCTCGGTCACGGTGAACAGGATTGACGCATCGGGCTCGTTCAGGAGGCCGCGGGCGTGCAGATGGGCTGCCAGATGCTCGAGGAGTGCGGTCTGCTGGTCGGGGTCGGCCGGCAGTCGGTTCATCACGAAGATGAGTGGGATTCCGCGCCACCGCACTTCTTGGAGGAACTCCCACGGAGCTGCGTCGGCATAGCGAGCCGGGCTGGTGACGAAGACGCACAGATCGGCGAGTGCCAGCAGGTCGAGGGCGGGACGCCCGCCCGATGGGGATATCCAGTCCACCGGAGGCGTGTCGATGAGGGTCAGGTTGGCGGTGAGCCGATCGTCACCGATCACGACCTCCGCGGCGGAACCGATCCGCCGGCGGACTCGCGCCACGAACTCGTTCCAATAGCGGGAGGAGTGATCACGGTGCGCCCACAACACCGGATTGACCGTTGTGGGCCGGCGCACACCGGCATGGCCGATCCGGTCCTGGGCGAGCGAGTTGAGCAGCGTGGATTTGCCGGATCCGCTCGGCCCGGCCACCACGGCCACGATTGGCGCCTCCGGATCCGCCAGGCGCGGCACCAGGTAGTCGCGGATCATGCGCTCGAGGCTGTCCCGAGTCTCAACGACGGAGAACGGGGCCGCGGTCAGCAAACCGAGCTTCGCCTCAGCGAACAGCTCACCGAGGCGAGCAAGCTCATCTCGCAGGGTGGGAATGGCGGCGCTATCGACCCTCATCGGGTCGATTACAGCACACCATCAGACCCCGGCACCGGACCCCGGCGGCCGATCTATGGAAACTCCCCCAGCTCCACCGTACGGTGAGTCAATGATCACAACGCAGAACGCCATCATCACAGACACGAATCCGGCGCCCGCGACCTCGACTCGATGGGCGTGAGTGCCACGATCCCGGCGCGCTGAGGCTGCTCGGCTCCGCTGCGTGATCGCGCCGGGTGGGTGCCGTCCCCCGACCTCTGATCAGGCGGCACCCGAGAGGCAGAAGAGATCCCCCGTCGAGGCCGAGATCGGAATCCGGGAAGCCAGGACCTCGAAGTCCTCGTACGGATACACCTCACGAATCAGGTCGGGGGGAACCTGGAACCAGAACCCCTCGGGGTCAACCTGGGTGGCGTGTGCCCGCAGCGCGTCGAGACCCCGCTCGAGCGTCGCCAACACGTCGACCCGGATGATCGATCGGCCGTCCTCGCTCCCCTCCTCCATCCGCTCCAGCCACCACGTGTACGGCGACGCGAGACCCCGATCGAGCATTGCCCGGTGCAACGTCCGGATCCGCCGCACCGAGAAGACCGGGGCGTACACGGCATCGATCTGCCACGGCCCCCCGGCACCCGAGAAGCGACCGGGGTCGGCGGCCGCCTCGAACACGGCCATCGAGAGAGCGTGGATTCGGAGATGATCCGGGTGCGGGTACCACCGGTGATCGTCGTACCCGAGCACCACCTGGGGACGCTCGCGCCGGACGATCTCCACGACTTCGCCCAGCACCTGCTCGAAGTCGACGTTGACGAGGGCGTCGGGATGGTGGTTCGGCTCAGAGCCCGGCATGCCCGAATCACGGTGGCCGAGGAGGATCACCTCGTGGTAGCCGATGATGTCCGCCGCCCGCTGCAACTCCTCACGACGAATCTCAGCGAGCCGCTCGATCACCTCGGGCCGATTCATCGCCGGGTTCAGGACGTCGCCTGTCTCACCGCCGGTGGCGGTGATCAGCACACACCGCACGCCCTCGTCCGAGTAGCGCGCTACGGTGCCGGCCCCCTTGGAGCTCTCGTCATCCGGATGGGCGTGCAACGCCAGCAGGGTGCGCATGGGAGAGGGTCAGGGTATCGCACCGCTGATCCGTCGGCCGCGCGCCGCGAGACCGGCCCGGTCGCCCCCTACGCGGTGGCGGCCCTCCCCTCGGCGCATCCGTCGAGCAGCGGGCAGAAAGAGCACCATGGCCCGCCGCGACGCTCCAAGTCGTCGCCGGAGTCGAACGCCGACCGAAGAGAGCTCACGAGGTCGGCCACCCGCTGGGCGGTCTCTTCGGCTGCGGCCCGGTCGGGCACCTCACCGAACCGCTCGCCGCTCCCCACCGAGACGGCCTCGATCCTCGCCGGGAGATCGTGACGTTCCAGCGCCCACAGCAGCACGTAGAACGCGAGCTGATCCTCGACGTCGCCGAGCGCCCCTGTCTTCCAGTCGACCAGGCGCGCCCCGCCTCCAGGCTGATCGAACACGGCATCGACCACCCCCCGCAGCGTGACCCCGTCCGCCGGCTCGACTTCCAGGGCGACCTCGGCCGACCGGAACCCCTCCACCGTAAGCCGCTTGAACCGCTGATAGAGATCGCCGACCTCGCAGATCACGGCGTCGAGCTGGCTCGGGCGCAGGCCGAGAGCGCCGATCTTGGGATTGAGGTTCTGACCGATCATCTCACGGCAGACCTGCCGCAGGTCGTCCGGCTCGACCGGGCCGCTCCCGAGGTGACGAGCGAAGACGCGGTGCGCCAAGTTGCCCCGGAACGCCGCCCGGCTCTCCTCCGGGTAGATGCCCCGGGTACGCCCAAGCGCCTGGGCTGGGCAGCGCCGATAGACCGTGTAGAGAGTCGCCGACACGACAACCGGCTCACCCGGCTCCACCGCAGGAAAGGAGAACATTCCTTGATCGTATCCGGGAGTGACCGAAGACGGTGAATATGGATTCCCCGAGGAAGCGGTACACTGATTGCCCGCTCGGTCCTATTCCTCGATACCGCGTGTCGCGTTGTGCGCAAGCCTCCCATATCCCAGAAGCTGCGAACCATCATCATCGCCGCCAGCCTCGCGGCGCTGCTGCTGTTTCCGTTCGTCGCATACGTGTTCGACCAGCTCGTCACGAGCGGCGAGGTCGCCCGTAACGTGTCCGCCGCCGGCGTCGACCTGAGCGGTCTCGGAGAGACCGATGCGCTGGTGGCCATCGCACAGTACGAGGAGGAGCTGCGCACGACGCCTGCTCACTTCATGGTGAACAACATCCAGTTCACCCTCGATCCGGGCGACGTCGCACTGCAGATCGATGAGGCCGCCATCGTGGCCGAGGCGCTGCAACAGCGGCACGAACGCGGTTTCCCGGCGAGTTTCTTCGGCTGGTTCGGTAGTTTTGGTGATCACATCGAACTCGAGGTCCCGATGACGATCGACCTCGATCTCCTCGACGAAGTCCTCTACGGGTGGGAACTCCAGGCCATCGACTCGCCGGCGTACGAGGGGGGCGTCATCATCAAGGACGGCCGGGCCCTCCCCGACTATCCACGAACGGGTGAGGGCATCGACCGCGATGCCTCCGCCCCACTCGTCCTCGAGGCACTCCGTACGCTCGAGCGTTCCGTCTCTATCCTGCCCACCCGCGTGCTCGAGCCCGTCCTCAGTCGATCAGACGTCGACGCCGCCGTGGCCGAGGCGGCCGCGCTCATCGACGCACCGGTCACTCTCGTCGCGTCCGATCCACCCGTGTCCGTCACCTTCACCCCCGAGGAGCTGGCGGATCTCTTCGTCAGCGACGTTCGCGATGCCTCCGCGGTCGCACTCGTCGTGGGCTTCGACGCGTCGGCGCTGGCATCGCTGTTGGAGCCATACCGGCAGGCCATCGAGCAGCCGGCACGCGAGGCCGAGTTCTTCGTCGACGAGGAGACCGAGCAGGTGACGTTGCAGCCCTCCCGCACTGCGACGCTGCTCGACGTCGAGCTGGTGACGACCGCGCTTCGGGAGGCCGCGCTCTCGCCCACCAACACCGGGCCCTTCCCGTTCGGCGAGGGAACGCCGCCTGAGTTCACCACCGAGGAAGCGGAAGCGATGGGGCCAATCACCAAGGTGTCCGGCTTCACCACCGAGTACCCGCCCGGCCAGGCCCGGGTCACCAACATCCACCTCATGGCGGACGCGGTCGACGGTGCCATCGTCCAGCCAGGAGAGGAGTACTCGCTCAACCAGTACGTCGGCCCACGGACCGAAGCGAAGGGATACGTCGAAGCGCCGATGATCCTCGGCGGCGAGCTGGTCGACAGCTTCGGCGGCGGGGTGAGCCAGTTCGCCACCACTTTCTACAACGCGGTGTTCTTCGGCTGCTACGAGGACGTGTCCCACAAGCCCCACAGCTACTACTTCACGCGGTACCCGGAGGGCCGCGAGGCAACGATCTCGTGGCCCGAGCCCGACCTCGTGTTCCGCAACGACTCCGATGCCATCATCATCATCAAGACCCAGTACACGTCGACCTCGATCACCGTGGAGTTCTACGGCAACAACGGCGGCCTGGTGTGCGAGGCGGAGCTATCGGACCGCTACAACAGCGTCGCGCCCAACGAGGTCTACGAGGCCGACCCCACGCTGACTCCCGCCGATGAGGTCGTCGACGAGGGACTGTACGGCTGGACCGTGGACGTCACCCGCATCATCACCCACCCCGACGGGCCCGAGGAGAGGGAGCACTGGACCCATCGCTACCTCTCCAGCCCCGCCATCATCCGGGTACACCCGTGCAACATGCCCGACGCCACCGACGAATGTCCGCTCCTGGTCCCGTCCGTGCTCGGCATGAGCTTCGAGCATGCCGGGTCCGCCCTGTCCGACGCCGGCTTCGTCATCGCCGCGGGAGAGACGGTACCAATCGACAATGTGGCTCAGGACGGCACGGTGATCACCCAGAGTGCCGAGGGCGGCAGCTACCTCGAGGCGGGCTCGACGGTCACGGTCAACCTCGGTGTCTACACCGAGCCGCCCACCACGACGACCAGCACGACCACCACCACGCAGCCTCCACCCGAGCCGTAGGCGCCGCGTCGTCGGCGCGGGAACATTCCGAGATCGAACGCTCTCAGCTCGAACCGGCGATTCCCAGCCGCATCACGTTCGTCGTCGCCGCCTGCCTGGGTGGAATACCGGCGGCCAGTACGAACCCGTCACCGGGATGGACGATCCCCCGCGCCAGCAGGTCCTGCTCGGCGTGCAACATCATCTCGTCGGTGGAATCCACGGTGTCGAACCTGAACGGCGTGACCCCGCTGTAGAGCGCCAGGAGCCGGTAGGTCGCGGGATGGGGCGTGTAGGCGATGATGCCGGCTCGGGGGCGGTACTTTGAAATGAGGCGCGCCGTGCTTCCCGATTCGGTGAACACGACCACCGCCTTCAGGTCGAGGCTCTGGGCGGCGTCGACGCACGCCTGGGCGATGGCGGAGGCAAAGCGGGCCTCGTCCTCGAGGAACTCGATCCCGGCCCCCTGATCGAAGACAGGATTGATCTCGGCGTCGCGGCAGATCTTGTCCATGGCAACCACCGCCCGCTCCGGGTACTTGCCGGCGGCGGTCTCCGCCGAGAGCATCACGGCATCGGTGCCGGCCAGCACCGCGGCCGACACATCGGTTACCTCGGCTCTGGTGGGACGAGGCGAGTTCGTCATCGACTCCAGCATCTCGGTGGCGGTGATGGAAACGCGTCCCCTGGTGTTGGTCCGGCGAAGGATGTCCATCTGGGCCCGTGGCACGCTCTCGAATGACAGCTCCACCCCGAGGTCGCCGCGGGCGACCATGATGCCGTGAGCCTCCTCCAGGATGCCGTCGAGGTTCCGGTAGCCGACGGTGCTCTCGATCTTGGCGATGACCGGCGTCCCCGGCACCAGCTCCTTGACCCGCCGCAGATCCGCCGCCGATGACACGAATGAGACCGCGACGAGGTCCACACCGATCTCCCGCCCGAAGGCGAGGTCGGCTTCGTCCTTCTCGGAGACGATCGGCACGTCGATCGTGATGCCCGGGAACGCCACGCCCTTGTGGTTCGTGATCTCGCCGCCTTCGACGACCCTCGCCCTGGTGCGCTCTCCATCAGACTCCTCGGCCTCGAGCACGATCAGCCCGTCGCCGATCAGGATCCTGGCCCCGGCCTGGAGCGCGGCGCATTCGAGATGCTTGACGTGGATCCGTTCCGAGGTGCCTTCCCCCTCGCCCGGCAACAGCTCCACGTGGGATCCCGCCCTCAGCGTCACGCTCCCCTCCGGGAACGTGCCAACCCTGATGCGAGGACCCTGGATGTCCTGGAGGATCGCCACCGGGACGTCGAGGCGATCGGAGGCGGCACGGACCCACTCGAAGAGCCGGCGATGGCTGTCGTGATCGCCGTGGGAGAAATTGAGGCGGGCCACGTTCATGCCGGCTTCGACGAGTCTGGTGATCGAGTCGGCGTCCGCCACCGCCGGGCCCAGCGTGGCGATGATCTTGGTCTTGCGTTCCATCGTGGCCAGCTTAGGGGCGGACCGGAGAGCGACTCCAGAACTCGAACCCGGCGACGGTCCACGACTCGACCCCGTCATCGGGAGACCCACAGAGACGAGGGAGCCTCACTCCTGCAGGCGCCGCTGCGCTACGAGCGTCCCTCGAAGATGGCCCGCACCGTGTCGATCGTGTCGGCGTCGGTGGCGGACTTGTCGTGGCGGTATCCCTTCACCCGGGCGAAGCGCAGCGCCATCCCGCCCGGGTAGCGGGGACTGGCCTGGATCCCGTCGAAGGCGACCTCGACCACCTGCTCCGGGCGCAGGTAGACGGTGCTCCGGGTGCGCCGCTCCTCCAGTTCGAGGAACCGGCGGGTCTGCCAGATGAGCATCTCGTCGGTCATGCCCTTGAAGGTCTTGCCGAGCATGACGAAGCCCCCGCCGTCCGGGTCGCGGGCCCCGAGGTGGATGTTCGAGAGCGTGCCGGTGCGGCGTCCGTGCCCCCACTCGGCGGCGAGCACCACCAGGTCCAGGGTGTGAGCGGGCTTCACCTTGAGCCAGGTGACGCCTCGCCGCCCCGCCTCGTACACCCCGTCGAGGCCCTTGACCATGACGCCCTCGTGGTGCCGGGCGCGGGCTTCGGCAAGGAAGGCTGCGGCCTCCGCTGCATCGTCGGTGGCGATCCGCGGCACCCGCCACTGCTCCGGCACCACCCGATCGAGGACCTCCTGCCGCTCCACCAGGGGAAGGTCGATCAGCTCGTCACCGTCACAGGCGAGCACGTCGAAGAAGAAAGGCACCAGCGATACGGCGGCGGGATCTCCTTCCTCGGTGCCGAAGCGACTCATCGTCTCGTCGAAGGGCCGCGGGGCGCCGGCAGCGGTGAGGGCAATGACCTCGCCGTCGAGCACCACGCTCTCCACCGAGAGGGAGCCCACCACCTCGACCACCTCGGGGAGTCGCCCCGTCACGTCGTTGAGGTTGCGGGTGGCGAGCCGCACCTCGCCGCCGCGCCGGTGGGCCTGGATACGCACCCCGTCGAGCTTCCACTCCACCGACGCCGGGCCCACCGCTTCGACGGCCGCCGCAACGTCGGGGGCGGTCTTGGCGAGCATGGGCCGGACCGGGCGGAGCACCTCGAGCCGGAAGCGGGCAAGCCCCTTCTCGCCGGCGGTGACGGCGACGCCGGCCACCTCGCCCAAATCGGGGTGGAGCATGAGGGCGCGGCGCACCGTGGCGGCGTCGACTGCCGCCACCCGGACGATCGCCTCCACCATGAGGCCCTCCAGCGCACCCTGCCGCAACTCCCCCACCAGCAGCCTCCGCAGGAACTCCTGCTCCGCCCCGGTGGCCCGGGCGAGCAGGGCGGCGAGAAGCTCGCTGCGGGCGCTCTGTGAGCCGGAGCCGGTGGTGGCGACGATGCGCTCGATCGCCTCGTCGACCTCCGCCACGCCGATCGAGGGCTCGGAGGCGGGATCGACGTTGATGGCGAACACGGCGGCGTACCCGACGCCGACCTTGCCCTGCCGGGGCTCCCCGGAGAGGAACCCGACGACGATGGGCAGCTCCTGAGGCCCGGCATTGGCGAGCAGTCCGGCGAGGATCTCGATCTTCGCCTTGCGCGACCGGGTCGCGCTCACGACGTTCGAGGTGGCGACGAGATCGGCGAGCAGCATCCGCCCATTGTGGAGGCTTCCGGAGCGTGGCTCAAGACGGCGGGCGTCCGTAGAATCGCCCCCATGACCTGGGACGACGTCGTGACGGCGGCCAACGCCCGAAGTGCCTGGGATACGCCCCACCAAGGGTGAGGCGGATTCCGGCCGGTAGCCTGAGGAACCGCCCGTTGCTCCCTCTCCAAGGCTTCCTTGACACCAGGCCGATAAGCTGCGGACATGGCATCTGGAACTGTCTTCTTCATTGGGGCTGTGGGGGCAAAGGACTCGCCTGAGCGCGCTCGAACCGATGAGGTGTACAAGTTCATACTCAAGCCCGTTGTCGAAGAGGGACGTGACATGACCCTCGTCAGGGCCGACCTCATCAAGACGCCTGGTCAGGTTACAGCTCAGATCATCCAGAACATCGTCCAGTGTGACGTTCTCATTGCCGATGTCACTGGCCGCAATGCCAATGTGTACTACGAGCTTGGTGTTGCCCACTCATTTCGCAAGCCGGTCGTCATTCTGGCGGACCATGCATCTTCCCTGACATTCGACACGCACAATGAGAGGATCATCGAGATTGGGGACGATGGAGCAGCCATCTCTGCGCAAGCAGTCGATGACGCCAAAGCGCGGCTCACACAGGTGCTAGATGTCGTTCTTGCTGAGGGCTACGTTCCCGAGAATCTTGTAACGAATGCCGCGACAGCGCAGAGTTTTGAGCAGCTTGCCTCGTCCGATCCCAGGAGCGCCGAACTGCATCAAATCCGAGAGCAGGTGGC
>Ga0315545_1001711_pt1 | contig 20935 bp, 19 predicted proteins | sample SalMarSW160210MG_FD_203096 | JGI IMG/M metagenome (GOLD analysis project Ga0315545, IMG submission 203096) | Salt marsh sediment microbial communities from the Plum Island Ecosystem LTER, Massachusetts, United States - Salt Marsh Sediment SW1602-10 ...
TTGTAATCATTCCCCCTTTCACCTCCTGGAACTTTCTATTCCGGGAGGGTATCATTTTACCCAGGGGGGTCAATTTTCAGTGGCGATAGCGGGTTAATTTTCATTGTACATCTATACCCGCAAATCGAAATACTCTGCCCGCTACTGTTTTGCTTGAATAAACACGAAAATACATACCCTCTGTCACATTGACCTTACAGGGGAGAGGTGCAGGGTTACCCAGAAAATCAGTTAAAGATTTGCGGATTGCTTTTCTAACGGTTTTAGCACATTCAATTGGACGACTAAACCTAATCGATACCCAATAACTCCTGCCTTTATATTGCGTATCAAATTTACTGAAAGATGATTGTAATAGGTTGAATAAAGGTATCCTGTCTTCTTCCAATCCTTTTACTTCGTCTTCTGTAAAGAAGTGCTGATTTAATCGTCGGACTTCAACAGCAATTCTGTCATCTATTGAAAAGTCGGGCGGAATATTGCCATCTGGTTCAAAAACAATATCTTTGTAACCTAATGATTTTAGATAATTTTCAGTAATTTTCTCTTCTCTGTTCATATGAAATCTAACGGGATTGACGATAACCCGCTGCCGAATTTGAAAATATGAACAGCAAAACAATAAATAACTTGCTATAACCGCAAAACTCAAAAAAACCAACATCTGCAGGCAGTCGGGTTAATTGGCTGGTTATGTTCATCATTTTGAATTTCAGTTAGAAATTTTTATTCAACTTGGGTATCTATTATTTTTCTCATTAAGATAAATGAGAACTTTATACCTTCTTTCTCTGTAGTCAAATCCTTTAAATAGATTTTTGATTCATTATCATATTTTTGAGGAAAGTTTATGCTTAAATAAGTCATTCGTTTTTTGTTAGACTCCCAAAATCTAAATTTCACATTTTCTTTTCCCTTGTATTTTGAAAGAAACCTATCTATAGATTGACCTTTTCTATTCCAATTAATTATTAATTTGTTAAACCAAACTTCATTCCAGCTATTAAAAAATGGAAAATGTGAAATCAGATTCCTAATAAATTTGAATAGTTCACTACCAATTTCAGCTTCCATTGGAGGACGTGATGTTTTCAATTGTTCAATTGCCAATTTTATGGGTTCATAGTTAAGAAGTTCAGAATAAATAGAAAATGCTTCTTTAATTTTTGAAAATCTTGCCCACTCGTCTTTTTCCCAAAAAGTATCATCAAAGACCTCTTCAAAAATATCATAGAATCTGTTATATGCTAATGTAAGGAATTCAGCTTCAGCCTTATTTGGTATTAAATTTGATTCCATCTCATCAAAATTCAATTATTTCAGGTTCACATCCAACTTGATTGTGTATTAAAAGAATTAATCTTTCAGTCTCGCTAGATTTGTTAACTTCTATCCTTTCAATTAAATTTTTTTTTCGTAAATCACTAATGTTTCCAAATACTATAAGTATTCCTCCGTAATAACCATTTTCAATGGTAGTCATACAATTAATCGTTTGCATATCTTTTTTGATTCCATTAGTTAAATCGCCAGCACTAGATTTTATTTCAATTACTGCTAAATTATCATTTTTATCCATGCTTCCTGGACGATGGATAACCAAATCTGGATCAACTGGTCCACATATTTTTTCAATTATAGGATGTCTTTTCTTATTGGGCTCGGAGTTGATTGAGTAGGGAATTTGATGAATTCTGTTTCTAATCAAATGATAAAGTTCATTACAGTAAATTCGTTCTCGTTTTATAGGATTAGATTCTGCTATGGGAAAATTAAAATACTGTTCCTCTAAATTCATTATAGAATCAACTAATATTTGTAAAAATTGGCTAAATATTTCTTTTTTCATTTGTTATTATATTGGCAATTTTATTTCGTTTTTCGATTTTTACAAGTAAGATATCTATTTACATTCTAAGCACCTAACGTTAAAGCTCACCTGCCGCAATGGAGCGTAGCGGAATTGCGGTCAGGTGCAGCGCCCTGTTAGGCGGTCATCTATTTAATAAGTCAGAAAATGATATAGAGGCCAACCAAAATAAATCGTTTTAAAGATAGTTCCCTTCGATATACTTGGCTCTTTATTAATTCTGTCATGTTAATAGGGACAGCGCCCATTTATTGATTCTTACGAAATCTCCCGCGAGACAAATCCTTTAGTTGCCGCCCAAGCAGCCCCTCCATTCTGCTTATAAAACCATCTTTATCTTCAAAAATATATTGCTGATAATTTCCCCTCTGAGTAATATGATGAGGAAAACCTATTGCTACAACTCTTGATATGCGTGGCATGCCAAAAGCTTACATACAGCGACTCAATCTGTCAATAATAATAGGCGCTGTCCCTATTTTTTCTACTGAGGAGTTCTCGAGCTGCTACGTTGCATTCGTGTTTTATAGGAATCCTAAACTAGAATATGTTTATTTCTCCTCAAATCCCTCTAATTGTTTCTTCAGTTCAGTGCCTGCATCGATTCGCTGGTCCATTATCTTCGATAGGAGCTCAAGAAAGACTTTGTACCTTACGGAAAAGAAACCCACAAAGAGATGTTCTGCTAGGATATTCGCAACCTTATCTTTTTCAACACCAAAGGCTCGCTCAAAAATGTATTGGTACATGAGCGACCATGATTCGCCGTACTTCTCTTTCCCAATCATTTGGTCTATTTGTAGGAAAACCGTCTCCTCACATTCCTCGTAGCCAAAAACCTTAAAAACTACATTTCTCATATGTTCTTCTGGTATGTTGCCAAACGACAGCAGCTTTTTGGTATCTTTGTTCACCATGAAAAAAGCTACAAAATACCGTGCCAACAGTCTGAAAAGAATGAAGATTCTCTCCCTATCTAGACGGTTAGAGAGTTCTCTGAAATAATTGATACCCGTCGGAGGTTTTAAAAAAAGAAGTTTCTCTATTAGAACAGTTATGCTCGCCAGCATTGCTGATATCATATCTCTCTCAAGGGGTTCCATATACGCAGAATAAACTCTACTAACGAGTTCGTCTCTAACATTATACACTGCGCGTCTTTTCAACCTCCTGAAAGTCATTCACGTTTCTCCTTTCCTCGATCTTCTCGTTGGCACTAATCAGCAGTAGTTATTGAGATCACTGCCCTATTCTTTCATTCATCTCTTTCAGGTATTCTTCTTTTGCCTTCCGCATGTCGTCCACGAACTCTTTGCTGATATGGCGCTCGGAAAACACCCCCATTCGTATACCATGGCCACACTGACGACAAGCTATGACAAACCAGCCTTGAGATTTCCCTAGGGCTTCCCAATTACCAGATCTTAGTGGCGACTTCTGTTGACAATGTTTACATCTGACGTTTTTTACAAAGGTCATTCTACCAAACATACCCATTCCTGACTCTCCTTTGACATCCTCCAAAGCTCACCTAACGATCAATCCAGGTATTCCAGGCCGTGCGTCCCCCCTCCTATTATCTAAAGTCCCTTTCCCCCTATTTATAGCGTTTTCAGCCAAATTGGAGCTATGTCCCTGAATCACATACTGTTCTTGTTATATCTTTGTTATAATGTTTTCAGCGTCTGGCGATTTGAATCCTACTATAACCTGAGCATGGGGTCTACAATAGCTAGACCTGAACCATTTGGGGGATGGGAGGGAACCCCCTATAACTTTTCTAGAGCTGCCTTCTCTCTTTCTTTCTTTCTCTTTCTCCTGTATGAGTTGAGTTATCTTATTTATTGGATTCATGTCAAGATACTCAACTCTATATTCGTCTAATGTGATTCTGTGATTGCTTTTGTCTTCCCATCGGAGCTCTGTGTTGGAGCTATAAGTGTGAGGTCCATATTTCTCTGTTAATAGTCTTGCCAGAGTGTTTTTGAAGCTTTGTTCAAAGCCTGATAGAAGGATTGTAATATATACTTTGTATAATTGGTTTTTGAGAAAATAGAATAAGATTGATACTTCAGTATCAAGTATGATATCCTGGAAGCTGAAATACCATATTACTTGTTGTTCTTTACTTTGGACAACGATTGGTCTTCCCGCAATTGGAACCAGAGTATGCGATTGTTCTAATTCAGTGAAAGACTTACCTATAAACACTTGCCTGACTTCATCAGGACTCATCTCCCATTTAGCCTCTCGGTAGCCTTCAATGTGGCCTTCAATGGTTTGTTTCTCTTGACTGAAGAACTCTCCGATACTAACTGCAGCAAGCTTGGAAGAAGAATAATAGCTAATAATTAAGAAGACTGAGACTATCTGCAAAAGTCTGGTTACGCTTTTGTAAGTCTCATTTGTCTTTTTCGTCATTCCTTTGCTCAACTCCTTGACCTCTGTTTGCTTAGCACACAACTAGCTCACCTGTGCTCCGGACCAACTTGGCAAGCAGACAACCGTTTTTGACACAGCCTCTTGCCGTAGGCGGCCTCTTGAACATCACTTGCCTACCCATCCTAGGGTCATTGCATGGATATAGAAGCCTATTCTTTCACGGTTAGCTCAGGCACCCAGGCTTCCTCTTTAAAATCAAAATAGTGACGTCGGCGTGGAATATCTCTGGATTTCCCTGTCTCTTTGCATTTTAATTTATATTCTAAATCCATAGTGAGTTGCTCACACACGTTGTCGTTCGTTCTCTTTTTTTTCATTTGAGAAAAGGTTGTCCCTTTTTTTCCAAGAATCCCATCAATTGAGAACCAACCGTTTGAAATTTGATTGGGGAAAAGAAACCATTTATTTCTTCCGTTATAAGCGTCGCTATATTCAACGGCCTCTCCATACACCTTCAAATTAAGGTTAACCCAGGCCTCAATGAAATATTTAGGCGACGGATTAGTTAACGAAAACCAGTAAGAATGATCTTGGGAGTTACGCAATTTTATCCCGTAGTACAATACTGGGATTGTTTCCGCCTCCCACCTATCTTCCTGGATTTTGGTCATTCGGTTGGTATCATTAGCATAGATCACCAAGCCAACGAGCGTACCGCCCAACAACACAAGAGTTCCTACTTCTATATAATCGACACTCAGGTATGATTTGAAGGCAAGTATAAGGCAGACCACAACAATTATTCCGATGACGACACTGGCAATAATAGGCAGTTTAGTTTTCATTAGTCTCTTTCTCCTTTCTCCCCTCTTGAAGTTAATTAGTGGGAGGTTCCCTAACTTATTTCGCTTTTTCTGTCTTTCGCGAAATCAAGAATCGAATTCTAGGTCTTCCGACGCCTTTAAATTAATAGGGACAGCGCCCATTTATTGATTCTTACTCACAGGACAATATACCCGTATCTCCAAGAGATTTCTTCAAGCTTAATCTCTAGACCATCCTGAATACTGCCTGAAATCATTCTTATCTTCAAAAAGACGTTCCTAATGATTTCTCCTCTGAGTAACATGATGAGGAAAACCTCTTGCTACAGCTCTTGATACTCGTGGCATGTCAGAAGTTTACATACAGCGACTCAATCTGTCGACAATAATGGTGGCTGTCCATGTTTTTCATTCAGTCCATTTCCATAAGGGCCTGAATAACCTTCTGCCGTTCTTGCTGAAGATCAGCATACGTCGAACTCACAAATACCTGATACCGCTTATCCATATCTTTTCCATCCAACTTATTATTAGCTTGTCTTACCATAGTGACATATGTCCCCATCCTCGAAGGGTATGGGGACGCCCGAAGGGCGGTTGCGAACGAAGTTGAGCAACCGTTTGTCCCTATTTAACTAGTCGTCATTTCTATGCCTAGGTAATCTTTCAATTATATCACATAGTTCTTGTAGATCTCCTTTACCAACTAGAATTTCATTGAATATTTGACCTGAAATTTTTTCGAATTCTCTTGAGTTAACAGGTGAAAATTTTGACGCAATCAAAAAGTTGTATTTACTTAGATATCTCTCTCTTAATTCTGCACCACTTGTGTCTACGACATTTCCATTGACAACTGCTGCACCATCATCATAGCACATTCTGGTTATAGGAGTTTCATCAAACAAACCATATTCTTCCCATGCATAACCAAAATCACTAACCAATCTGTCAATATCTTCTTCGGTAGTTTCATAAACTCCAACTGGTTTATCACGATTAACTTCTACATATACAAAGCATTTATAATAAGCGTTACTATGGAAAACGGCAACTTTGTCTATATCAAGTTCATATCTATCCAGCAAACAACGAGTTTCACTAAGTCTTTGAAGTTTTTTAATCCACGAGGACCTCGTATCTCGCCACCACCAAATAGGATCAGTGGTGGTACCGTAACCGATACTTTTTTCAAAAAACAATGGTTGCTTTAAAAGTAAATCCAATCTGTCTAAAGCCTCTTTAGATTTTTTAAACCAATGTAATCCTCTTATTCCTGGGAAAGCTTTAGCAATTCTATAAGCAAAGAAATCAGTTGGTGCAGTTGAAATGGTATGATTACCAAATTCATCAACTACTACACCATATTCTATGTGTTTTGATTTAGAAGGTTTATGTTTAACTGTTTTAGTTTTATTCTCTACAGATGGTTTGGAAATTGAGCTTATTGAGGCATCTTTTTCAAGAGTCGATTCTTTTTGCTCAGTTTCTTTGTAATATTTTTGTACTTGTCTTCTTATTTTATTGCAAAATGGGCCCAATGCGGATAGTAAGTTTTCATCTTTTTCTTGTGGTTCATATTGACCAGGTTGTATTCCTAGCAAATCGGTTGGGAGATGAAGATCATTTGAATTCTTAGGAATTACAAAGAATACCTTATCTTTGCCTAGTCTGCTAACAAAGAGACCAAATTCAAATATTATATTATCTCTAACGGTTCCAAGTATGTTATCTCGAATTTGTGTTATATCATCGGGTTGGAAAACAAAGATTGCAAAGTCAAATTTTTCAACAGCTTTTAATAAGTTATCTAGAGCATTTCCTGATAGATTAAAGATTCCTTGATCCCAGACAGTGCATAAAGCATCGTGTTCAAGATTCTCCTGGATTGCACGTGCTATCTTTAATGCCTCAACTGAAGAACCAATAAACATTTCGGGTTTCATATGAGTCTTTCACCTTATGACAAGCTAACGGCGACGCTTGAGCCACACGTGTGGAGGCTTGCACAACCCACCTCACCACATCCTCGACAATCTGAAACGACGGCCAATACAATAGAGTACCGATAGGCGCGGGTCGGCTCCAAGCACGTGTTAGCCCGCTTTTACTCAGACTTGACCAGCCTTCTCGGACCGAGTTTCTCACGCAACGTTGCCTTCACATCTGGGTGATGCAAGATAGATAGGATCGTTCGTGAATATGGAGTAAAATCTGTATCTGTCACTTCAATCCAGTTGTTGCCAGGATGTTCCCCTTTAACGTCTATCCATGGGCCTCTCTGCGAACCTATAAATGACCCATTTGCGAAACAATATGAGCCGTCTACCAAACTTGCTTTCAGACGTGCACGGTATTTCTTCCATTTACCAAGCACTTGTATGGTCAGTTTCTGATTACTCTCGCTTGTCACCAGCGTTAACTTTGAAGACCAGTCTCTTGGGAAACCACGCCTCCCTTCCGTCGATTTTCGGTATTTCGTGACTGCCCTATCACCACCAGCGATATATGCTTCAGCGACCACATTTAGCACTGTTCTATCAATATCTTCCTTCAAACTGAGGTCAAAAAGATCGTTCCAGGTCTCCAAAGCTAATGACACGACATCCGTGTTCAGCACCAGCTTGATGCTCTGCGCACAAGTAAATTGCTCAAACCAAATTGAGGCCGGAATGTCCGCCGGCTCATCTCGATATAGTCGACAACAGGCAACGCCATTTGCTTTTGCCTTCTTGAGGGCTGGTTCAGTGAACCCTGAGCTGCTGTAGATCACCCCTGTGCTTGCTCCTGTGGAACGAATCTCGTCGCAGAATGTTCCTATGTCTCCGATGTCCAGCCTTCTTGTGTGATCTTTACAGCTCACCAAAATTGATAACGGCCAGTGCCCACCAAGCTTTGCGTTGACCCAGACGTCGCACTGCCGGGGTGTTCCCGTGTCATGATCTAGGACTTCATGATCGAAAATGACTTTTGCTGAGGAATCAAGAGCTTTAATAAAGGCGAATACGGCTTTCTCAAATTCACGACCAGCTCTTGGCATCTCTCCTTCCTTAACATCCCATCGTATCCCGCGCAAAGCGGGCTAACATATATTAGCTGCTTTTTTCCATTATTATTTTCACATAGTTGTATTCATCTATTTTCTTCGCAATTATTGAACCTGGTTGTAATTTTTCTTTCAGCCCATAATCGTTAATGATTTTTTGAATCCCTTTTAGGTATTTTATGTAATGTTCGGTCTTTTCCCCATTAGAAATTCCTCTAATCAATTCTTTGTTCAAACGTTTTCGTATTTTTGTATCCCACATCACGAATAATTTTGAATTCAAAAGACTAAGTGCTTTACTTGCTCCAGTTTGCCCCATCAATTTTCTAAATTTAGAAAATACACGTTGAATAATTAGAAAATCGTTCCGACTTGCATCCTCAATGGAGGAGTTTTCGAGTTTTTTCAGATTTTCTTCACATTCTCTTATAACTTTTCCCACATTCTCGAAATTCAGTTTTTTTGTTTCACGTGCTGCAAAGTTCCAAGTATATAGCAATAATAGGGTTCCCTTTAGGGTATTCTCATTATTATACCAATTATTCACGTCTTCATCTCTTGCCTTCTTTATTAATTCCATTGCAAGTTCATAGCAAAATGAGCGAGGTTCATTGAGAAAATCTTCTGATGGGTCATAAAACTGTGTATACAGGCTGTCCATTTTACTCATGCAGCTAACGGTGCTCTTCAACCGCAGCGTTTAGCTGTCGCCTGTGGGAGCCTTGTTTAGAGCTCCCAACTTTCAGGTTTTGATAAATAGGAGGATCGCACCAATACATGTCAAATATGTAAAGTCCACCTCTCCAGAAGAAAGATCAAATGATACTGTCATGCCATGGCCAAATTTGTGATTTCTTAGGGTGTTAATTGCTTCGAGCACTGATATTACCTCACCTTGTAAGGCTTTAGTCTGGCGAACACGATTAAGAACAGATCCGAATGTAGCATTTGGCTTCTTGAAGACTTCCTTAGCCACAGACTCCATGGAATCGAAAATGTTTGTACATGCATCTCGATCGCGGCGTGGCCGGTCGTCAAACGCTTCCCTTGCAGCATTAAGCAATGCTAATGCCGGAGCAAATCGGGGCTCTCTCAATTCTGTGATTGCAGCAACTACCGCGGATTGTGCCAGAGATGGAAGATGTCTTTCAAGCCGCCCCTCCTCTGTCAGCTTCCAGACCACACCATAACCAGCCAATATCCGATTCACGCCTGAGCGATATTCATGACCGACTTCTGTCTTAGTAAATTCTGGCCACAACCAACAGATTACATCATAAACCCTCTGCCAACCAGCCTTGGCAAAGTCACGCCCCGCCGCATATCTGAATCCACTGTAGGGCTGTCCAGAAACTCTTTCGCCTAAGCTCTGGCAGACTATGCGGTACATAATACCATCGTTCAAAGGAGGAGAATTGTGCTCAGCAAGATGAAAAAATAAGTCAATGAGCTCTTGTCTCATCCCGGCAGGAGCATCCGAATCAATGTCTCGGACAGGCCGCTCCACTTCGTCAGAAGCTGAAAACTCTCTGAAATTGCTCACCTTTATACCTCAAAATAAGAAAGATTGAAAACAGAAGAAAAATAAATCTCAGCATTAATGAGGAAATGATCTCAGTCAAAAATCGTAACAAAAAATTTTCGTTTAAGTCCGAAAGGGTCTGAAACCCTACATTTTTACTCTCTTCAAAACAATACTGCACTTTTAACAAACATAATGTTTACAGCACTACCAAATTTTTTTACCAAGCCTGCCTTTTTGCTGGACACGGGAAAAATTTGTTTTCATTGCCGCTAATCATATAGAAGATGGCAAATGTAAGTTTTGCGGGGAGCATATCCCAGGGATCAGGGGCAAAGAGTAAGCGTGTAAATATAAGATAGATGAAGCACTTTGGTTATTTAGAGGAAATGGTGACTGAGGGAAAATAATATCAAACCCAATTCTCAATTTTCAAGTTTGGTATACGGCTAAATTCTGTGACATTGTTCGTAACAAGAACCAGGTTTTCAGATTTTGCGTGTGCACCTATGAAAAGATCCAGAGTTCCAATAATAGACCCTGTTTTTTCCAGGTAAGAGCGTATTTTTCCATATATTTCCGCAGCCTTTTCTGTAAATGGAAGAATTTCCAGGGGAGCTAAAAATTTTATCAGTGCTATTTTGTTTTTCTCGGGGAACGTGCTTTTACTAATGCCATATTCCAATTCTGCTAATGTGATTGCTGAGATACCAACATCATTGATTTGAAGAGTTTCTAATTTTTCAAAGACCCGAAAAGGTTTTTTCTTTATGATGTAAATACATATATTGGTATCCAATAAATATTTCATTCAAGAGTTTCTCTTGTCTGCTGAAATGGTTGATGCCTTTCTTCCATAAAATCGTCACTGAACTCATGCACACTGGAAATGAGAGATGCCCAGGGGTTATTTTTAGGGATAAGTATCACCATGTCATCTAACTTTTTTATGTAAACATCCTTTCCTTGGAAACGGTACTTTTTTGGCAGTCGGACAGCTTGACTACGACCGTTTATGAATATTTTTGCTGTGTTCATAATTAACCTCCGCTTGTTTTATGAAGTATTGACAGTATCTTGCAACGTATATATTATGATATATATTTTTAAAAGATTGTCAAGCTTTATTTCGATGTGGAATGTAGAATACTCACGAAAATTTTAAACGGGATTGACTGAATATTTACCTTTCTGGCAAACCTTAGCTATGCCATATGGTATTATCCTTGTAATTCAAAAGATAATATGTATCTTCGTAATCTTCATTGGCTGATGTTTTACTGACATCAGCTCTGTTCCACGGTCTTTTGACTATAGATATCAGCCAGTGAGTTATTCTCACCAAATCTCCCCTTTTAATTTGTGGGTAAAGGTTAGCCTGAGGGGAGAGGATACGAGATACGAGCGACAAGCAACGAGTTCATGGCGGTGTGCGTTCGAAAAAATTCGAACAGATTTCGGCCAAAATTTGTAATGGGGCGGGCGGAATTCCCCCCAGACCCCCCTTCCGCCCGCCCTGCGGAAGCGACCCTTTCGGATTGGACGATTTCAAGTTTTTCTTTGGCGGCAAATCCTTTTAAACTATCTCATTCCAATTTTGATCAACATAATCTCCAATTCCGCTTGGTAGATAGTTTGGGCATATTTTAAGAAATTCATTTTTTGCACTTGCAAAAGAATCATTCGGAATACTTTTTAATCTCTTAGCAAGGTATAATAAGCCCAGCGTCGGCGACCTAGATTGTCCTTGATCGCAATGAATCAAAATTTTTCTTTGCTTACTCCATTTTTCCAAAAAATCAAGAATTTTGTTAAATGTTTCAACTCCACTCCATTTATAAAGATGAGCGGCACCATCAACCCAGTTTAACGAAAGCCTATTAACTTTTTCATAAAAGATATAGTTAGGGTGATTTTTGTTGGGCTTGTTTGTTGTCCTATTCCAACCAAAAATTTGATAATGGATTGATTGTGTTGCGTGTATAAAAGCCCAATCTTGATCATTTGTTTGAGTAAGATCGTTCATTGTGCCAATAAATATTTTGGTATCTGGAAGTTGTATCATAGTTCAAAATGTTTTTCTCTCGTCCTTTCTTTTCCGTTTCCGCTTTTTTCGCTGGCGCTGGAGGCCGTGCCAACTTCGTTGGCGCGCCGCCTTACTTTTTCCTATTTTAGCATATCAAACATTTCGGTAATTATCGAATCTGTCTTTTTGAATTGAACGTACACTTCATAATTTTTGATCAATGCTTCTAGGAAATCTTTATTTTGACAAGCAACAAATCTTTGAGCCCTTTCAATAATCGAGACATTAAATTGTATCACGAATTCTGGGGACAAATCTTTATCTACAGGTTTATTTGTATTCACTAAAAGTATTTTTCCGGAAACAGGAAAAACAAACTCATTGAGACAATTCATAGGGTCATGATCATTACCGCCTTTGGTAATAATGGGATTGTCTCCGACAAGATACCAACTGTTTCCGTCTCCAGTATATAAAAATCTCCAATTGCTATTTAGTCTCTCGCTCCAGCCAGTGTTATAGAATGGGGCAAATGGAAGTATTAGTTTAGAAGACTTTTTAAACGCAGAAGAGTTTTTTATTTTATCTACAATTTCTTTTGCTATACACTCACCGCTCTTACTTTTAAGAGTAAAATAATTGAGATTTTTATTATCTTTAACAAAAAAATTCTTTGATAATTCTCCAACATGTTCGATATTGCTCGGCAATCTCCAGTGTAAAAATAATAGAAAAGAAAAAAGGTGCATTCTATCCAACAATTGAATCGGAGTTTTGCCGTTAGAACTCCGAATTTTGTTTAACGCACCCCATGATTGATTTTCAATTTCCGTATATAAGTCCTCTAAAAAGTCTGACCTCTTTCCGTTGGGAAAAATTACAGCATTTAAGTTATTTTCAAAAAAAGTGGCATCGGGAGTTAAGGGTTGGGGTAAAATTTTATCGTTTTGTTTATCGTAAATAAAAAAACAACCTTCACTATTAACAAATCCCCTTAAATAGTGTCTCGGCAAATAATGGTGTTTTTTGCTGCGATTATTCGATTGTTTTAATTTCTTCATCGGTAAGTCCATAAAATTTGTAGACGAGCTGGTCAATTTGTTTTTCGTATTCAGGGACTTGGGCTTGTTTGGCGCTGCCTTTCATCTAAGCTTTTTGCCCAAGATTCTATCAGACAACCGTTCATCGTACTTCCAATAGACAAGATTAACAGAATTCTTTCTGCACAGTTTCTCTTTTCTTTTATCAAGTGTTTGAGTGTTAATGAATGCTTCTTCGCCGCCGAAGTATTGAACCTCCTCATAGTGTTGTCGTCCTTGATATTCAAAAGCTAGCTTATGCGATTCAACATAAACATCAAGGTGCTGAGGCTTAAGCCATTCTGGTCTAGCGTGATGCGTCTGGATAGCGTTTTTTTATTATGTTGTACATTTCCATTTCTACCACCCACCCTTCGCCAATTCTTGGGAGACCATGCCTTTCCCTCAATTCATTCTCTGCATCACGTAGAATTTCTTTAATAAGTTCTATGAGAACGTTGCCGATTTTCTTTGCCTTGTCCACGTCATTACGAATTACATTAATTTCGTAATACTTCTTAAGTTCTATCTTGTATTCATTGCCCGTATATACAACGTTGCTTCCTCCGACAGGTGAGAGGGTAAAATCACTGTTTCGTTTTATGGATAATATTTCATCCCCGTAGATTAATCTGTAGCTTTTTTCTTTAGGGTGCACACAGTCAATATGGCCCAAGTGAAGATTCCTGTCCGTAACATTTTTTTTGAAAGTTATGGGATTTATTGGGGTCCAAAGAGACCAATATTTTTTTGACTCTGGAATATCCCAAACTTCACATCTCCGAATTGGATCGGGGAATACTTTGTAAATATTACCCTTTATGCACTTGTCATACTCAATCGAGAAATTATCGAGCGATACCGGTGTATTATCTCTATGTATTTTCCCATCAGAAAAATAAACGCTATTATGCCAATTGTTTTTTCTCTCCTCAATTATCTGCTCAATAGTCGGCACTTGCTCAATAAGAATATCTAGGGGTGTGGGCAATTTTTTACTTTCCCTTACCTTAATTTGTTTATTGATAAAATTAAGAAACTCTTTTTTATACCTTGAGACAACTTTATTGTCAGGATTAAGTCCGTATATAGCAACTATTTCAAGAGCATTAAGTTGTGCCTTGGCCTCTCTTTTGAGGAATATTAGCTCATTGGCAAAAACATCATTTCCAATCACTTTATCCTTAAAGTGTTGGCAGTAACTTGATATTGCTTGATTATAGTTTCTTCTTTGAACTAATTCTTTTATCCTTGTGAACTCAGAAGGCGTAACCGGTCTTAACTTATCGGTATAGCTAATAACCGTGCCGTCATATTTACTCTCGATGAAGCCAGCTTTCTCCAGCTTCGTCTTCACGTGTAACATGCCTTCGTTAATTTCATCTATAATCTTTTCTATCTCATCAGCAATCTGACCATAGGACTTTCCTGTTTCAGAAACAATCTTTTTTAATGTTTTCTCGACTTTTTTACCACTTGCGGCATAAATGTAATTCGTTGTTCTTTTATATGTCCCATTGTTCTTTGCACAATTAAGCAGTCTATGGATATCAGCTCCCTGAACCTTTGGATAACGGCAATTCCACGTTATTTGGTATATATTAGCTGCAATATTTATTTGCTCTGAGTCTGATTCATCAATTTCAACCTTGTGCCACTGATTTACCCCTTCTCCCTCAATAACATGGCTACTGGCAAGGGCAGACATAAATACTGCTTTCCCGTAGTCTTTATTTTTTGAATAGCCAAAGTGTAGTCTCATTTTATTGGTTTAAAAATATATACTATATCCTAACCCAAAAATTCAAAAAGCGGCTCAATAAATTCATTGCGAGTCTGTGCCTCGTTGTAGGATTTTACTTTTCCCGCCTCTACTATTCGCTGATATTTCTTAACGAGCTTTTGAATTTGTTATTTAGCTTCTTGTTTGTCCATAGGATTATTTCAATAAGTCATCTAAACTAATGTTTTGCGTTTTGGCTATTTTAGCCATCACGAACACAGAAGGCTTTTTTATCACTCCCGTTTCAATCTTAGTCAGTGACGTATAAGGGACATCTGCTTTCCTTGCGAACTCATCTTGAGAAAGCTCAAGTTTGATAGTTAATAGGGACAGCGCCCATTTATTGATTCTTACGAAACCTCCCGCGAGACAAATCCTGTAGTTGCCGCCCAAGCAGCCCCCCTACTCTACTTAGGGAACTATCTTTGTTTTTAAAAACACATTGCTGATAATTTTCCCTCTGAGTAAAATGATAAGGAAAAGCCGTTGCTACAGCTCTTGACATTGGTGGCATGTCAGAAGTTTACATGCAGCGAATCAATCTGTCGATAGTAATGGTCGCTGTTTCTCTTTTTTTAAACTGGCAGTCTAAATTTCAAGTTTTCTATAAAGCTCATCAATCCCTTCTTGCAGCTGAATCGTTAATCTAATAGCTTTTGCAACTTTCATATAGTGGTTAATCTCATCAAGGGAAAGTTTTCGAGTTTTTCTGTCTTTCAGATATTTCTCCATTACCTGATAGGCTCCAATTCGATAAACCCACACTTCTCTTGATATGCCCTCAAAATACTGTTCCTTGTTTATGAAAACCCTTTGATTTCCTTCATCATAGGAAACCTTTCCCACTATATTAGAACCACCTATTGGAAAGCCTATTTCGGTCTCATCAAGAGGAGGAACTTTAAGTAAATGGAGCTCAACTAGTTCTTTCCCAAGATTGCTTAATTCTTTGAACACCTCAACATTCGAAGGCAATGGGACACTCGGAAAATCTATTTTAAGAAATTCCTCGTAGCGCTTTCGGTAAGTGGAAGAATAAAGAACAGCATAGATGTAATAAAAAATCTCCTCTGGGGTTGGCTCTGAGCCAAGAGATTCTTTTATGGCTTGCAGAAACTCAGTGGAGAAGTTTACTGTTCGCTCTGCTTTATGCGTTCCCTCACTAAACAATTGCTCTTGGGGTTCATTTGAGTACAGATAAAGGGGAAAGAAGTAGGATCTGTCAGAAATAAAATGTACGTCTCCAATTAAACAAGATATAAATGCAGAAATTGGTTGAGTTGGTGGTATCTTACGGGTTGTTACCAGAGCCAAATTAGGTTTCATTAAATGTTTCATCAGATTTAACCTCGAATCTCCCCGTTCAATGATCTCTGGAAAATAAAAAATCCACCTTGTATCAAAAATCTTAAATTTATATCCCATAATCTTGTCATCATATTTTAAATTCTTAACTTTTTGCCTTGCTTCTGAAACTTTCCAATATTTAGAGTCCTTCAATTTTAAACTTACCTTTACTATATCGTCTGGAAGATTACTATTAAAAACTCTAAGGCGTTGAATTATTTCATTTTTTGAAAAACTAACCATAAAATGGTCTCTTCTCGTTGAAACTCCACTTGACCACTTCTTAAAAATCTCCGTTACCTTCCAGAATTTTTCATACTCGGATTGTAAAGAAAAATCCTTTGGAACAAAGAAGTAGTAAGGAGTAACAGGCTTGAGTTCTTGCCAACTAGTTGTTTGGACATCATTCCCAAAAAGGTATGCATATTTCTTCTCTCTTAGTCCCCAGAGATCAGCGTAATAAACCTTCTTCTCTTTAGGTGATTTTTCCAATTTCACATAGAGAACAATGGCAACTCCTTGCTGAATGTCAAAGACATTTTCATCTTTGCCGCCTTCGGGCGTCTTCTCACCAATTCTTGAAGAGCCGTGAAGATTCAAGATGTAGATTTCATCAAAAGTTTCCAGAAGTCTCCTTCTCATCCCTCGATGGATTATACCAGAAAGATAGGAGTTATTGGTGATGAATCCCAAGATTCCTTTACCTGCCTGAGCTATCTTCCAATGAGCAAATCGAATGAACTTTATATAATCATCTGAAAGTGGCTGAATATTCCGTTCTTTTCTCACATCTTCTTTGTAATCACTCATCAAGTTTTCAATAAACTCCGACTTATTCTCTGAACTAACTGAATAGGGAGGATTGCCAAGGATAGCCAGAATCGAAACTTTTTCCTTTATTCTTTTTGCTTCCTGAGCTTCTTTGGTGAGGTCAATTAGAAAACTTATTTGCTTTGGGTCTTTCATTTCAAGGGTATTCGTCAGGTAAAACTGAAATCGTTCATTCTCTTTGAACCGATAACCCATATCTTCCAAAACCATAGAAACCTTAAAATGTCCCACAGTATATGGGGCCACAAGGATTTCAAAGGCGTGGAAATGCGGCAATATATGTTCTTCTATGTAAGATGTAATGAGTCCTTCTTTCTTCTTTTCTTCTAACTCCTTCTGGATCTGCTTAATTGCCTGGACTACAAATGTAAGAGTTCCCGCCGCTGGATCAAGAAGAGTAACATCACTTGTGGCAAGTCCTTCACTTTTTCTAAATTTTTCTTTTAAAAGCTTATGAATGGATCTAACAATGTACGAAACCACAGGCAACGGAGTATAATAGACCCCTAATCGTTGTCTCTCCTCTGGATTATAAGTAGCAAGAAAGGTCTCATAGAAATGAATTACAGGATCTTCCTCCCATCGAGTTGTTTTGAATTCTTTTAGTATTGACGAAATGTCTGCCTTCTCAAGTACCTGACTTATGTCATCAACGACCCAAGTCAGGGATTCAGGAAAATGAGGTCCTGTCATAGAATAAAATATCTCTTTGAGTAAAGGCAGACTTTCAGGAATGAATTTCCAAGCAGTTTCTCTTTTGAATCCATTTTGGACCTTCATTCTTGCAGCAAAGAGACCATAGGTAATAGTCTGGGCATAAAGGTCGGCAAATCTCTCCTTTGTCAAAGTCTCTATAAGTTCTTCCCGAAAAGCTTTGTAATATCTTGTTACTTCCTCATTTTCCCGTGAAAGCTCTTCTTGTAGGATGTGCTCAAGAAATCTAGTTCGTTTTGCAAGTTCAATAGAGAGGTCGGATGATTTCTGAATCTTGGGTGTGGAAAAAGAGAAGAATTTTTGTAGTAGTTCATAAAATAAATCTAACTTTTCGGGAACGGGAGGGTATTTCACTCTTTGTAAGGTAAACTGGCGACCAACCTCTACATTATCTATAGGATTGCCATATCTATATAGCCTGAACTCTAAAAAATTGGTCAAAATAAAGTTTGGTAAAGAATTGCGGTATCTCTTGAGTTGCTCGGAGTCTTCGATTTCTCTAAGGTTAGTATCTGGTGATTTAGCTTCAATGTATCCAACAATCTCGCCATTCTTGCCAATGCGAAAATCAGGGATTCCCGCTTCTGTCTTTTTGGGTAGAACAAGAACACTTGCTTCCGCTTGCATCTGAAAAAGTTTAGAACACTCTTCAATGAGACTTTTAAGTGATGAATAGAAGCTTTCTTCTCTAAAATCACCACCTGTATAAATCTTATGGATTTCTTTAAAGTGAGTGCTAAGAGCTCTCTCTAATTTAACTCTTTCTGTCCTATTCATATCTTTTTATGTTACTTTAGTTGCCATTTCAGCTAGTATTACCGGACTATACTAGACAACTAATCGTTTTGACGAAGAGTAACGAAGCTGTGTAACTTTTGTTAGCTAGAATTGCAAGTATGACATTTAGCTTTCTACCACTTTCCAGCATCATCGTAATTCAACGATCTAGGAAGCCCGCACGCATTCCAAACAGAATCGAAGCAGGGTCTTAAAACATCTTCCGCAATAACATCGTAGCTTTCGATGAAAATTCCTGGGAGTAATAAAACATCTCTATCAATTGTATGGATTTCTTCATCAATTGGAAACATCCCTCTATCATAACTCATTGAATATCCTTTGACACCAAGTAGAGCCAAAAAGACGAATATCGGCAATTCGACATTTAATTCTTTAAGAAGAGAAAGATAACTGGAAAGCGATTCGATCAATTCTCTTTCGTAAGTAGCGCTAGGAATTAATAAGCTTTCCCCGCAAGGTTTAAGAATTAATCCTTCAACAGCTTCAATAATTCCATTTCTAAAAAGCTGAGCATAAGAATGTGATTTTCCTGTTCTCCCTCCAGAATGAGTTAAAAAGCCATCAAGGTTGTATCTATAACACTCTACAGGAGAATTTATTGGTCTCATTTTCTCAGGATGAGAAGCTATTTTATTTATATCATAACTTTGAGCAGGGTTAAGCGAAATAATTGGTATTAGATGAAGAACTATTTTACCAGTATCGTAAAAGGGTACAGGAGTTTCATTAGCAAATATCTTTGATATTCTATCTTCTCTAAATTTTCTAATTCTTTCTATTGTCGTTTCCGACGAATTAAACGCAACTCTTAATTCTGCAACATCTAACGGATATTTTCCGTTGGTACTTCTTGAGTAAAACTTATCATGACCTTTGAAAGAAACACGATGAGGACTGAGCCAACTTTTAGGAATTCTAATTATTAAAGCCGTTTTTGAATTCGAAAGCTTAATGGGTTTGATAATTATCCCTAACATTCGTGGCTCAATTCCATCTCTTATCATGCTGTCTAACCTGCTAATTTCTTGATCAGCGTTTCTAATAGCTAAACCTTCCAATATTTCGGGAATCCTTGTGTTCCTATCCTCAATAATGCCGTATATTAGGTCTCCACCACTAGCGTTTGCAAAAGAGGAAACATCTGCAAGAAATTCTTTTTTCTGAGAATCCGAATTACTTCGTAACGACTGTTTATACTCTATTGTCTTGCTTTCTAATACCGAATTATCTATCAGGGTCTGCAAATCTTCCTCGGTAATTTCATCAATATTTTTCTGAATCATACTCATTTCTCCCTTTAAAGACCACAATTTCAACTAACAGGATTCGGGCTTGTGAACTCCCTTGAATAGAACAAGTTTATCTGGACAAATAAACAAGCTAGACAAAACCATATACCGACGCTAATTAGAGTTCCTGCCCTCATCACATTTCACTCCATTGAGTCCATTTCTGAAAAGTATCCTGGGCGGGCAGTGAACAACCCTTAGCTATTGTAACCCAGTAATATTCATCAATCAATTTTGGCACTATCGAGTTGTTTCTTCCTAGCTGTTTAGGCAGTTGTGGGAGTGTAAATCCATTTCTATTGCACGCATCTTTGAGCTCTTCAAGAATAGATCTTACACGATGCAAGTAAGCTAGATACGAAGCACCAGAGCCATCGTATCCATAATGCTCACGAACTGTGTCATCCCAAGCAACAAGAGCGTTGGGTCTTATTGCAAACAATATTTTTGCCGCACCAGTGGGACCAACTGACACAGGAGAAATGTTTTCCTTTCTTTTGCGAAACGATGCTCTCTTATTCGATAAGGCTTCATACGCTTAGGCAACAAAGTTTATCTCAGCTTCTGTTAATTCCCAAAGATTTTTATTCCGATCAAAAAGGGTTGGATTGAATTGGTTGTACCAAAACAAGACCTCCGAAGAGGCAAGCCCATGATATTCTATCGCAAATTGTCGGCAACCCCATAGATTCAGCCAAGCCAGCAATGCTCTCCGGTGTTTAGAATTAGCAAGGTCTAGCCGGTGACCTATGGCCTGCAAAAACGAAAGATATGAATCATCGTAATTGGTGAACTGAGCATAGACAAAACATGCGAAAGCTAATTCAGAAAGTCTCATTGAAGCCTCCTTCAAAGGGTTTCCAGCTAACTCAAGACAAACACAATAATTCGTTTGTGTACGACTTTAGGTATAGTATTTAATTGTACTTTTGTTATTGTCATCTTGAGAGGAATTAGAGGCACATCATCCTTTTGACCCTCCCAGACCTTCTCTTCCCTTTGCCTTACTCATCCAGAAAATGCCCAGCTGGTTTCTTAAGAACTTTGGCGATTTTAATTAGAGTTCGTATGGAGGGTAGTGTGGCCCCGGTTTCATAACCAGAGATACTTTTCTGTTTGCCACTGATCTTTTCGGCAAGTTGAGTTTGGGTTAGATCGAGTTCTATGCGGTAGCTCATTCTTCCTCCATTGGAGGCGCTCGTTAATAATTCAGAACTGAGAACTAAGAATTAAGAAAAAAAACTTTTTGGTAAATCTCAGTTCTCAATGCTTAGTTCTTAATTCTATTCACACTCTGGCGGAGAGGGTGGGATTCGAACCCACGGGACACCTCGCGGCGTCCAGCTGATTTCGAATCAACCGCTTTAGACCACTCAGCCACCTCTCCTGAATTGAATTTTCTCTATCTTTAGCTCGGTGAA
>Ga0315545_1001714_pt1 | contig 20906 bp, 15 predicted proteins | sample SalMarSW160210MG_FD_203096 | JGI IMG/M metagenome (GOLD analysis project Ga0315545, IMG submission 203096) | Salt marsh sediment microbial communities from the Plum Island Ecosystem LTER, Massachusetts, United States - Salt Marsh Sediment SW1602-10 ...
TTCATTTTCTGCTTGAACAGGATAAACTGCACCCGGCGTTCAACTGGCTTGCCGCCGAACTTGCCAGCAGGGGTGAGGGTGCCGCCGGCAAGGATGAGAAGGGGTTCAGACTGAACATTGTTAACGCCATCTGGGGGCAAAAGGATTATGAGTTTCTGTCTGACTTCCTGGATGTCCTGGCTGATAACTACGGTGCCGGGCTGAGAATACTGGACTTCATAACGGAGCCGGAGGAGTCCCGCGTCACAATCAATGATTGGGTCAGCAACCAGACCGAAGGTCGAATCGAAGACCTCATCCCACCAGATATGATTGATGAGTTCACGCGTCTGATACTGACCAATGCTATCTACTTCAATGCTGCCTGGAAGGACCCTTTCAATGGGAACGTAACATCAGACGGCCCATTCTACCTGCTTGACGGCGGGCAGGTAACAGTGCCTATGATGCACCAGGGGAGTTCGTTCCGCTACGCCAGGGGGTCAGGATACCAGGCGGTCGAGCTGCTATATGATGGCGGTGAACTCTCCATGGTGATTTTGCTCCCCGCGTCTGGCAAGTTCGCGGCTTTTGAACAGGCACTTCAGACTCAGAAGGTCAGTGACATCATAGACGGTCTGCAATCTAAGCTGGTCGACCTGACCATGCCCAAGTTTGAATTTGACTCACAGTTCAGCCTGAAGGATACCCTCACCGATGTGGGCATGACAGACGCTTTTTCTCCTGATGACGCCGATTTCTCCGGAATGACCCGCGACAGTGAGCTGTTCATATCAGACGTCGTGCACAAGGCATTCGTCTCTGTCGATGAAGCCGGCACCGAGGCTGCTGCTGCCACCGCGGTGGTTATCCCGGCGGGAGCATCATTTGAGTCTATTGTGGAAGTCACCGTAGACCGCCCCTTCATCTTTCTGATTCGCGACATCGAGACGGGTGCCATTCTGTTCATCGGGCGTGTCATGGATCCCGCTGCATGAGCGGATGCTGCCTGTACTGCATAGAAGCCCCGCCTTTCTTTGTCATTGCGAGCGAAGCGCGGCAATCTCTTCTAAAGTCTCCCCCTTAAGGTAAGGGGGACCAAAGGGGGTTATGAGAGTCCCTCTTCCGTGTCATTGCGAGCCGCAGGCGACGTGGCAATCCCTTCTCCAATTTGCCTACGTCCGCGCTGTCATTGCGAGTCCCTTTCACACCCCATGTCATTGCGAGGGCGAAGCCCGTGGCAATCTCTTCCCAAATCTCCCTGCGTCCGCTCTGTCTCTGCGAGCCCCCTCTCTAACTTACTGTCATTGCGAGCCGCAGGCGACGTGGCAATCCCCGTAGTACGAGGCTTCAGCCTCGTGCCAATCGGTCCCCACGGTATCCCTCTTAGGATAAGAGGGATTAAGGGAGTTACGAACAGACAGAGATGGGGATGGTAAGGGCTAGCTGCTTCTGTGATACAATTGAAGCAAGGTCAGGCCAAATAAAGGTGGCTAAGCTACCACAGGTTAAGGAAAACAGGTTTGTTAAAGCCCTTCAAAAGAAAGGTTGGTATATTGATAGGAGTCGCGGAAGTCACGCAATTATGAGAAATGATGACAAGCCGGGGACCAAAATAGTTGTCCCTATTCATACGAGTCCAGTCAAACCAGGTACTCTTTCCAACATATTGAAAAAAGCTGAAATCTCAAAAGAGGAATTGGAAGACCTTCTGTAGGAGACGCGATGCTGAAATATACGGTCATTCTCATTCCCGAGGAGGAGGGGGGCTACTCTGTGGAGGTCCCGGCACTCCCCGGCTGCTATACGCAGGGTGAGACCAAAGAGGAAGCCATCTCTATGGCCAAGGAAGCCATAGAGCTTTACCTGGAATCGTGCCAGGCGCACAACCAAGTGATTCCCCAGGAATCCGGCATCGAGTCTCTCACCGTAGCAGTGAGAGAGCCTGTTGCTTAGCCGGAGGCGTTGCGCGACGTTGCGGCACCTGGCTGACACCCGCCTGCCAAAGTTGTACGCCGACTAGGGCGGGGGAGACGAGAAAACCTCCTCATTCCTCTTTGTCATTTGGGCTTTTGCAATTTTTGCCTTTTGACGTGTCATTTTGCATTTTTCATTTTGATCTTTTACTTTTTCCCAGGCCTTGCCGTTTGATTTGCCATTTGAGCTTTGTCATTTGAACTTGTTCCCCAGTCTCCAGTCTCTAATCTCTAATCTCCACCTCTACGAAGAAGGCAAAGCCAGATACCAGGTCAAGGCCACCTGAGGCAGCCACAGATCTCTTAACACTCGTGGTTCGCCACTGCACCACAGGCGATTCCCACTGTGCGCTAGCCCGTCCAAGCGAAGCGATAAAGCATTATTCGCCGAGACAATGTCGGGATTGACTCTTACACCCATCATGAATATGATACATATGATAGGCTTCATCAGGCCTCGTGAGGTCATTCCTTCCGAGTATCTGATAGGTTGTAGATATGGACAAAACCAGCAATAATTACGCATTTATTGATAGTCAGAACCTTAATCTTTCAATTCGTGAGCAGGGATGGGTAATGGATTCTCGAAAATTCAGGCAGTATCTCGAACGCAAGTACGGGATAGCCAAAGCGTTTCTGTTCATCGGCTATGTCTATGAGAACCGTGACCTGTATGTCAGCTTGCAGAAGTCGGGCTACATTCTGGTCTTCAAACCAACACTCAAACTGCCAAGTGGAAAAGTGAAAGGAAATGTCGATGCGGAGTTAGTGCTTCATGCCATGATTGAATATGGCAACTACGGTAAGGCTCTGATTGTCACGGGGGATGGTGATTTGTATTGTCTGGTCGACTACCTGAGAAAGAAAGACAAACTGCTGAAATTGATGATTCCCAACAGGGAAAGCTTCTCATCATTGTACAGGCGACTGATGCCTTATAGCATTTTCATGAACAATTTGAGAAAGAGATTGGAATATACCAGCGCTTCAAAATAAAACGAGAGGCATCGCTGTGGGACACGTCCCACAGATTGGCCTCTCATCGTGATTATGTTATGAGATTACCATAAGCCACATTCCTTGTCAAATTCCTAACTGGAGCGCCTGCCCAAGGCCATTCGCCATCTGGACGCGGAGGACTTTCCTGTCACGGTCGTAAACGACACTTACGGCGGCTACCTCTACAAAGAAGGCAAAGCCAGATATCAGGCCGAAGCCTCTTGAGTAAGAACTCCAGGTGCCGGGGTACCGTTTACTTATCACCGTATTCGGCGTGATTTGTCCGGGACAGCCCAATACAGTGTAGGTTGCTCTTACTGAACAAATCAGCGTTAGGGCACTTCTATATGGCGCCTGCCAGCGCTGCATAGCCAAATGCCAGGGCCAGGTAGGCAGCATTCGTGACCAGCACGACCCCAATGTACGCCCGCGCCGCCCGGCCTCCTGAGACGCCAGGTTCGCGCCGCTGCCTCCTGACGAAGAGCAAAATGCTGGGCAGACCGATCAGTACGGCTAATATCACTAACGCCGCCACTATCAGGGCAGTCACAAGCCCGGCTGTACCTATTAAGGATCCGATTAGGTATGCCAGGGACAAAGCCAGAACGGGCACGACGACGGCGGCCGCCAGCACGACAGCAGCGTTTATCCCCAGGTAGGTGAGGGAGTCGCGCCATAACCTGGAGTCGCGCCAGCGGTAGTCCATTCCCAGCATGCGGGGCATGATATAGCGCCATGCTACCACCCATAGCAGAAGCGCTATCAACAGCCCGAGCAGCATGGTCGGGAGTATCCCCCACCCCCGCAATGACCGTCGCACTGTGGTGAGAAATCCACCTGATGACCCCAGCGAAATCACGACGTCTTCTGCGGAGTTGCTCTGAGTATAAGTGGCCCGCCAGATATGGCCGAAGTCGCCCCTCGTCTCATCCACTGCATAGGCGGGCGTGTCATAGTGGTCCATAATCCGCGGCCTGGGGGGATCGAACAGATAGAACGGTCCCTGAGCAAAGCCAGAGTAACCTGAGTAATCGGTGCCCAGCCTTGGATACTGCGCTGTGAAATCTATACCGGGTGGAGCCACTACGTAGATTCGGGTCAGCCCGATGGGGTGGGCCCATGATGAGCCGGTACCCAGGGGATAGGAGTAAGCGGCGCTGGCAGATTGAGGAACAAGTGCCGTAGTCCAGGCCAGATGAATACCCGGCTGGCCGGTTGGTTCATACCAGCCGTCATTACCATCGCCGGGCAGTGGTGGCTGGGTCTGAAGCGTAACTATGGCAATCCGCTGCCCGGTGAGCCGCGATAAGGTCTCCTGCACTGACGGGTCCAGCCCGGTGGTATTAATAAGTGCTTCCAAGTCTGTGTCTTCATCAAGCCCGTAGATATCAACCCGCGAGCTGTCTGTTTCATAGGTTTCTTCCGGTGTAATCCCGCCGCAGCCGCTTAGCAGCAGAGGCAGGCAAAGCACCAGCATCCATCCTCCGTTGGTCAATAGTGTTGGCGAGAGCAATGACAGCCACACATTTGTTTTGCTTTGCGCCTCTCTGCGCAGGGCCTCGTCCAGTTCCTCGATTAGCTCCTCGTCAAAGTCCAGGGACGTTTTCTCCATCACGGCGAAATCCATGGGGTCTGCTCCCAATGGGACGAAGAAGATGACCTCATGTGACTCCCCACTGTTGTCTAGCAGTGAGACAAACAGGTCCACATCGACGGTATTATCGCTCTTCAGGGTAACTACAGCAGTCTGCTGACCTTCCTCCAGTTGGGCCCACAGCTCCGGATCGCTGAGGACGGGTCCGCCATCTGCAATAGCCGGCGATGGAAAGGACAGCAGTAAGCTGGCGATTATCAAGGTAGTCGCCAGACAAAACTTCTTCCGCCTATTCCGCACGCTATTGCCTCCCGCCCCATGTCGGTGTTACGGAATTCATATTACGATTATAAAATACAATTGTTAAAATGTTGTTAAAGAAACCGTCTTATGTGGTGGAATTATCAAATTCTTATTAAAGAAACTGTCACTGGTGTTAGGGCGGCACCCAGGAGCATCTGCTTGAAGCCTGAGGACGCGGGGCCTATCTGAAGTTTTATGACGGCTCATAAAGAGTCTCCTAGTCATAATGACTTCTCAATCCCGGATATCACCCCTTCAAGTCCCTCCCAAGTATGGCGAAGTGACACGATTTGGCTCCTGGACAAACGAAGAGATGACCTAATTGGGATACTTATGGTATGTAAGATTATCGCTAACAGCTCGTTACTATCAGGAGCATATGCCAGTGAGTAAAACATTTGCTGGCCTTCGATTGGTGCAGCTTCATTGACTACCAAAGTGTGAGATGCGATGTTAGGGTGCACAAAATCACAAAGCATTTCGTAGAAGAACCTTGCGCCCCTTTCTTCTTGAGGTAATTTGTCTATAAGAGTAAGTATATTTACCTGCCGAACGCTATCTTCCACTTCGTCCCAGGACGCGAAGAATTTATCAAGGTCTCCACTCACATAGCTAGCCCAATTGAATCTTGTGGATTGTGCGTACCTTAAAAGTAGCTTTATTACTTCCACGATTGATACAACGTAGTCGACAAATTGTTGCCTCACATCGATGGAATTTAAAGAATGAAGCCTTGGAGCTAGTTCTATGTAGTAGTAATTTAGGGTGGCGACTTGCTCCATGATTGATCTCGAAGCTGTAGTGACCTTTATATAATTACTCATATTAAGCCCGTCAATTATGTCGGATGCTAAGTGCCTGATTTTATAGGTGTTACTAAAGATCGTGAAGCCAAGCCACCCGTGCAAGTCTTTCAAGAGATTTAAGAATACTTGGTTTGGGTCAGGTCCCATTTTCTCAGGCTGTAATTGGGTATGACATTTGAACTCGAAGTGCGTAGGCAAATCTTCGAGGTAGTCAAGCGTTTCTTCAATCTCTTCCACGAATCCCCTGTCGTTTATGTATATACTCGCTTGCTTTTTAGCTACCCCCGTAACCCGTTTGTCTAATCTAGGCACTTCCTAACTGCCTCCTATCTATTGCCACTTGGCTCTGAACAGCCCAGTCTCTTCCCAATAATTCAGCCTGTCCCAGCACGGTTAAGGTGGCCTTTCCCTGTTCCTCTCTGGATAACAATATTGGTATTCATCAGAATCTTCACGACCTCCCTAGTGACACATCAGGTTGAAGGATGTTCCCACACTTTCAATGCCAGTCCCGCTAGCTGTGTTCCCCGCTCCAGAATCCTATCTTCATCCCACGCATCATTATCTGAGAACCTTTGAAAGTAAGAGTTCAATATCAGTAGACTTTGTTCTGTAATTTCTGGACGTTTATTCCTGAATGGTCCGTTGCTAATTTCCGAATTCAAAGGTTGCGTCAGTAGTGTTAGATTGCCAATGCTATGCAGGAGAGTTAGACGCCTTGATTCTAATTCTTTCTGCCTCAATTCCAACTCTTTTTGGTTGGATTCCATTTTCCTTAATTCTACGGCTTCATGTTCTGGATATGGCCATTCTTCCGATTTGAATTCCTTAGGCATAATGTGTTCAATAGTGAGAGGGTTATTAATCGACAAAGGTAATGCTTCTTGACGGGCTGTTCTACTGTCTAATTCCAGCGCGGTAAGAACCAGGTGAACCCTTCTACGACCAATGGAGTCATAAAGTGGATCATGAATAAGATGTCTCTTGAATATTTCGTCGTCTGGCCAGACGACGCTATCTCCTTCAAGTGCAAGTAATTCACGTCGCACTGATGCCCTGTTTGGTGTTCCATCCTTGAGTTTGGTTAAGAGTGTAAGGAATATGCGATTGTAGTTCTTAGGTGTAAGCCGGCAGACTGCCCGTCGCACGATATAGGATTCTATATCAGCCAATATGCCATCAAACTCCTCTGGCCTTGTCTTATGCCGATTCTCGCATAGCCAGAGTATGAATGGGTACACTGTAGTTGTGTCCAATATCCGCAGCCTTTGGGCAAGCACGCCCAATGGCTGACTATCATCTGATTCGAGAAGATACCGGAAAACCACACTGGAACGTTGTGCTGCCTCTAATTCTGTCTCCACTGAACGCCCTGTGGAGTCGTCCCACCAGTCCTTGAACTCTTGGTAAACGTGGCCCATCTTTATCTCGCGGCCAACCCGGTATGTCAGATAATGGAAGAAGAATAAGTCCAGTCGGCTGCGAAAGAAGCGGCCTTGGCGCTCTTTTTCTTTCCAGAACTTGCCGGTCTTCCCACTTGCTTCGTCATAATCTTTCCACCACCGATTGTAAAGAGCGTTTACATCCTTATCTTGCCTATTGGCATATAGAAAAATGAAGTTACGTATCAGGTCGGATGGTTCAAGTGGGACGCCTCCATAATTGAGGGTTTCAAATATGACCTGGGGGTCGTCCTCTGAATCCAATTGAATCTCAATAAGCTGCACGTAGCGCATTAACGCTTCGAAGAGAACATTAGCTCTTTCCTTGAGCCGTTCTTGGCTGAGCGGGCTGGGCTGTTGGCCGCGCGAGTTGACCCACGTGTGGAATTGCTTTATGGCGTCTTCCTCATTGATATTTCCATAGTCTCCAACGTTGCCAACACAAGCAGCTTCACTCCATATTTCGTATGTCCTCTTTCTTTTGCGAGCAGGGGAAACTAACAGGTCGTAGTTGCCGTAACCGTCAACAAATGTATATCCATCTTCATCGGTTTGCCCAGGGATTCTGCCATCTGCACCGCCAAAGTCACCAGATACAACACCGTCACCTTCTTCATCTGCTTCATCAAGGAACATACTTATTTCGCCGTAGAAGTAGAAGTAAGCCTCCACCAAAGCTGGAAGTGGTGGAACGAGTTTTCTTCGGTACATCTTCTGTGGGTGCATCGCTGCCAGCTTCTGTGCAGAGCCCGCATTCATCACGTTTCTGACGTCTTGCTGGTAAGCATTTGTAGGCCATACCTTGAACTGCTCGTTATCGTAGCGGAAGGGACCAACATTAGCCGTCAAGTGCCCGAGCTGGGTGTTTAGGTAATCGTCGGCGAGGTCTGCGATGGCATCTCGGAACGCTACTAGAAGAACCTGGAGGGTTAGCAGCCGTTGTTGTCCGTCTATGATTTCCGAAGCCGGTGTTTGTCTTATCACGGTAGGCACATGACTCAAGACAATAGTGCCGAGGAAATGCTTGCGGATGATACTTCTCGAAGAGCTATCGTGTTCATTCACCAAAGCAGCCTGCTCAGATATGTCTTCCCAGAGAGGTGCCCACTGTTGCTCCTTGCTCCATACATAGCCACGTTGGAAGATGGGTACTAGGTAGCGCCTTTGCTTTTCAAACAGATCAAATACCGTAATCTTGTCGGTCTTCATGGGCCACCTGCCTATGCGAAATGAGTCAGCATCTACTTCTGTTTACCTTTAGGAATAGTGAAGGTCTTACCAGCGCCCTGGTACAGGTTAAACTTGGCTTTGCAGTGCGGGCACTCATAACGCTTTACATCATAGCCACGGAAGCGCCAGGATTTGAGGGGATTCCCAGATACTTCCCTATTGCATGCCGGACACAGTAGCTTGCTCATGGTAACCTCCTGGTTGTCTGTTTGATTATTCCCCATTGTGCTGACTCGAGATTATGTTTTCACTCGCTGTATAAAACAAACGGGTATATTAATGATGATTCATTTGCCCTCGCCTTCTAATCACAAGTCCTCTCTGTTAATCTCCGCCTAGTACAGAGATTATTTTCCTCCAATCGAACGCCAATCCATGTTCGGGATGAAAATACTGATATGAATTGCTTGGAATCAAGAGATGTAGCTTGTTCCATAATTTAGGTTCATCGCGCAGGAAGTGCTGTTTAGCGGCTGTTTTGGGCGGTGGTGAGATTATGCCATCCTTTCCGAGCTGAAGGTCGAGAGACCTATAGAGTTTTGGTGCGGTGCGTTTGTTTTTAGCAGGGATCATGCGCTGCTTCTCGTCCACCCAGAATATCAAATCAAGGTGACGTCCAGTAATCAACACTTGTCGAGCAAGCTCTTCCAGAAAAGTTGTGCTGTCCGGTCCATATATTTTGCCAATATGTAAAAGTTCATAACCAGTTGCCGTGATATTGCCCTGACTGTCGACTAGACCGGCGTGCTTCATAGCGAGCTCTGTGTTCAGTTTCTCACTCGGATCCGTTGGCCCAGACTTCTTCTTCCGGTTTCTACCTTCCCATGTCTTGGCTTGACCCTTAACTGCGTATTTCTTCCAAAACAGATCGAAAGCTTTATCAAAGGTCGGCGCTTTTGTACTCAATAAATCAAGTAATATTAGCAAGTCATAATTTGAAAGATCACGCCAGTATCCCCAAAACACTTTTCCGCCGACCCCGCTGGGAATTGACACTGGGGCATCTTTCCTCTGTTGAAGTTTACGCAAAACTGTGTATTGAGCGGGGTCTTTTTCATAAGACAAGAGCACAATTGGCATAGTTGATAAGAACCCTGTGAGCATGGAGCTAATATACTCAGCGATTGCAAATCCGTCCGTTGCCACTCTTGGCAAAATCAAGCCAGCAAAAGTGAAGTCATTTAAGTAAGTAAGTGCTTGACCAAGGCCAGTTATGTATTCTCTTTTTGGCTGATTTGGTGGTTTGAATTCGAACGCTAGCGCAACATTCTTTGTTGAATCTTCGAAAGCGATGTCTGGTCTTGGCCAATCTGCCATACCTTGCCAGAGTATGGTCCTTGGGCCCATCAGCGAATTCAACCAAGTGGCCTGTGATGAACGAATCTGCTGTAGCAGCGTCTTGGAAACCTGATGTGTCATATAATTGTGTTCATAACTCATTTAGGGTCCTCGCCTTCGTTCGAGAAATCTGTTTTTACTACTTGCGAATAGTAAAGTTCTATATCTTCCCAGGCCTCAGTGATCCTGAGTGCCTGGGTAAATATCCGATCACTTAGGTCTGTTATATTTCGACACTTCGCCAAATTGTAATTACCAACACGACGTCCTGCATTGAGCTTGAATTGAATGGCTTCGTCCATTGCCTGCTCAAGAGATAGAAAGATATCAAGAAGTTCTTTGCGCGTCCTATCATTAAGTTCGCGAAAATCGATAGGGAATTCTCCAAAATTCCAACGAGTGACGTCAAAGTCATCGCCGATCATGCACCAGAAGATGAACATTAGTTTTCCATTTCCCAGAAGCATGGCCAGTTTGCATGTTTCAGCATCAGGAAAGTAAACTTGGCCGAATTTCGTGTGCTCTACTGGTTTGCCGTTTTCGTAACAAGGCGGCAGCTTCCTGCAGAAAGCAAGCCAATTATAAGCGGTCTTTTTGAAGTGGAGAATATGACTTGTTTGATGCGGATACGTTGCAGCCTCGAAGTTGGTCTTATTCGGCAAACATTTCTCGAAGGCTGATGCAAGAGTATTCGTATTTGGCTTGGGTACCCGTCCTTTCCACAAATCCGGGTTAAATGATGAGTACTCTACTGTAGTGAACAGGTGGGGACGTGCAGACTCGAACCATCGATGTAATCTTGTTGTATAGCTGCTATGCAAAGTCCCGTCTTTCACGGCAAGGTGGATGGTGTTGCGTACTCTCACATCAAAGCTGAATAAGGCCGACGGTATGCGCCCGAACGACGAAAACCAATTCTGACTGTATCCTCTAAAAAGCAGTCCCCTAATTGGCGCGAAGTCGCTACTGAAACCGAGACTGAGAGGTACAATCATGCCGGTCCTGCCTCCGTTACGGAGCAAAGCTTGATTCCGTTCCAATATCCACGCATAGACGTCAGGGCACTGTAGGGAAAGTAGATTTCTAACAACATATTGCTTTTTAACTTTAGTAGCAGAAACATACGGCGGATTACCTATAATCACATCAAACCCGCCATCTTTCATAATGCTGTAAAACCCCACAAACCAGTGGAACGGCTGGTGGTTAGAAAGCCATTTTTGGTAGGAGGCAGCTTTCTTGACATCAATTCCGTATTCTCCCGCCAGGTAGTGGCTTAGCTCGTCCTGCAGTTTCCCCAGGTCCTGCACTAGTCCTTCCTTGGCTTTAATCAGCTCCCGAGAATCAATGCCAATCTGGGTCTGCAAGGCATGGAAGGACTGGAAAGCGCGGGCCAATGCCTGGGCGCTCTGGTCAATTCTATCTATTTCACCGCCGAGGTCCATCTTGCCCTGAGCCCCACCAGCTTTAGTCACTGCCCTTATCTGCTCCAGATTGGTATATCCCACCAGCGTGTTGCCGGCGCGGATATTAAAGTCAATATCCGGCAGAGCCTCAATCTTGCTTACATCGTCAACCTGCGCGACCAGCTTCAAGAAAAGGCGGAGCTTGCAGATTTCCACCGCTTCTTCCATGATGTCCACCCCGAACAGGTTATTAACGATGATGCTTTTCAGGACAAAGTACTTGCGGTTGGGATGCTGGCTGATTCTCTTAAGCTCATCGGCAAAGTCCGGGTACTTGGACCCGCCCAGTCCCTCCATCTTATCCAGGCAGATGTCATAGAGCGGCTCAAGCAGGTTAACGGCGGCAAAGAGGAAAGCGCCACTGCCCACCGTCGGGTCTAGCACGGTAACTTTGGTAAGGCAGTGGAAGTAGAAGGCACGCACGGTAACCGGGTCTTCAATTGCTCGCACCCAGTCGTCAGCAAACTTCCGGATGTCTAGGTTATAGGTAATCAGGTCATTGATGCTGGCGATTTTACCTGCGGCGAAGTCATCCTTTATCTGCTGGTAACGCTTTTGTCTTGCCTTATACTCACGGTCGGCCTCGGTGGGTAGGTGCTCTTTCTGCTTCACGGCATCGTAGATATAGGGCTCCACGTCCTTCATAGGGAATGGGTGAAGCTCATCATAGCGCATGTCTTCCAGCCTATCGAAGAGAAACGGGATGATGGTGTTCTTGCAGATGTAGTCGGTGATATCCTCCTTAGTATAGTAAGCGCCCATCTGCTTCTGATTAACATACTTCTCAAAGATGTAACCCAATATGTCAGGGTTGATTTCCTTGTCCGCCCGTAATGGGCGATAATCCAAATGCCAGCTATAACGGTCAAAGAAAGCAAACAGTCGTTCAAAAGCGGCATCGGCTACACTGATATTCTCTCCATGTGCTAATTCCAGTTGATGAGGCAGGAACAGACCGCCATTCAGATATGGTACTTTGCCCAGCAACTTGTTTACTTCTGCTGACCGTTCCTTTTCTTCTTTGGCAAAGCCCTCGAAGAACAGCCTGATCAAGAACTTTCTGTAGAACTGGTCCGTACCGCGGGTCTTGGAGTCTCTTAGCCTATTGGCAAGGTAACCAATATCGCTATCCAGGAAGCCTTTCTTTTGGATGAAATAAATGAACATGAGCCGATCAAGCATGACTGACGTGTACCACGAAAGGTCATCTTGCCCCTCCAGTCCTTTCAGAAACTTGGAGAAATTGCCGTGCTCCCTCTCGTATTCGTCATAGAAGTGCCTGGTGACCTTTTCAACGTCAAAAGCCTTGATGACCCGTCCTGTAACCTCAGCAATAGCTACTCTTCCTTCCTCATCAAGGTCATCTATACTAAACGCTATACCAGCCAGCTTTTGCAGTAAGGAATCGCCAGGCTGGCCCTTGTAGTATGTGTGTTCCCTGGCCGCTGTCTGCTTCCCTTGTTGTCGTCTTACCCATTGCCAAACTGACCTCGTTCGTTCTTTATCAACGAAGACTATCATGTGCTCGTGGGTCAGCTTTGTTATCCTGGTCTCTATTACTCGGCGTATGTTTGATGGTGGAACGATACCATCCGCCGGTGACTCTCCCAGATAGATCACCATGCCGCCCTGCTCAGCAAATGGGGAAAGACGAAATGTTCGGGTGTCAATCTGCACATCCACGGGCCGATTATTGCAGATATTCCACCCCAGCTCTTCCACGAAGAGGTTCCTGAAATCAAAGCGCTTCAGGTAATCGCGGACCCGGCTGGTGTCAATATTCATGACTTCTGCTTTGCCTTTTTCTTAAATAGCCCCATGGAACATATTATCCTAGGTTCTTGGCGTTCAGCCTCTTCTTGCCTCAGGCTAAGGCGGTCTTCATTGCGAAGCGAAATGACCAACCGAGCAAGATCCTCGTCCGAGACGCCTGCTCTTAGCTGGCGATTCAATATATCGGTAGCTGAAGAACGTAGAGGGTATTTGTGTATATCGTCTATTACTTTGACAAGATCTTCGTCGGCAAACAGTGGCTCATGCTTCTTAAGATCTTCGTAGTGACGCTTTAGGCGTTCGTATGTCCTGTACCGGGCACCTGATGGCCGGCCCAACTGACCACCCACCAACTTCTCTTGCTGCACAATATGTTCTATACCTTGTCTTACTAGTTCGTGGTGATGAGGATTCCGTGGTATCGCTGGCGTGTCGGGTCTACATTCAGCCGCTCGGAGCACGGCAAGTTGAGACTGGGTTATACTATTGCCCTCCTTGTCCATCCATACCAGAGAATCGTTTCCTTCGGCAGTCTTGATATATGCAAGAACCCCTTCTGGCTCCTTCTCCGTACCCTTATGCTCCCTAGTCGAATATACTACATCAGGAAGTTCTGCTATCTTCTTCTCTAGTGAAGGGTCTTTTTGGATGGCGTTACGCCATATCTGGTACGCGTAAGAAGCTAGGTCAACTTCACTATCGAAATCGCCGTCCAGGATGCCTGATTTCTCGGTATAGAGGTCCCTAAGTACCTGGTTATTAAGGTCATCTTCGAAGAATTGCTCATCTGAGCCAAGAACTTCTCCGCTCTCCGTCAGACGTTGTTTAACCCGTGAGCGTAGATGTATGATCCTCTCTAGCCCTTCTGCCGGGAGAAATGAGTAGCAGTATATGTTTTGCGACTTCTGACCTATGCGGTCGACACGTCCAACACGTTGTACTAACCGAACAAGAGCCCAAGGCAGGTCGTAATTCACAACGATGGCGCAGTCCTGAAGATTTTGACCTTCACTGAGGACATCAGTAGCAACAAGAACTCGAAGTTCCTTGCCCGTAGACAGAGGCCATTCGTTGCTTATGGGGCTGAAACGATAGGCAAGGTCCGTTGGGTCGGCGGACTGTCCAGTCACTCCCTCGATCGCGTTCATATTTCGTTTCTTCAACTCTCGTGCCAGATACCGCACTGTGTCTGCGAATTGGGTAAACACGAGTACCTTTTCGTTTGCGTGTTTCTTAGCAAGCAGACCCTCAAGTACACCGAGCTTCCTATCTTGATTTGGCTCCCATACACCGAACTTTCCGACCAGTGCGATGAGACTCTCGGAATCGCTTGCTAGGTCCATAGCCAATGTTTCGGTGAACAATGAGGAGTTCAACCATCTGAAGCGCTTCTTTTCTGAGCCACCATAGGACTCGTATACTTGTTTTGCTCTTCTTGTATACCACGCCTTGGTGTAAGGGTGTAGCACATCCTCGGTAGCTTGATATTCACCCTCCTCTTCATTTTCACTATCATAATCCATAACCGCCTGTAATGGCTCGGGCAAGTCACTATCTTCATCATTCGTGCTGGCATCAAGCAGCTCTGCACTCTGAGTCCCGATAGGAATGGGAAGGGCATTCTCGATTGCGTGAATGTAAACGAAGTTACGTAGTATGTGGCGGTCCATAGACTGAAGGAATGCCTGACCGCTGCTCTCCAACCGCTTAAATAGATTTGTTCTACAGAATCCCATGAGCCTTTTACCGGCTCTCGACAAGTTGTCTAGCTGCCTCTTTTCTTCTGCGGAGGCCGATTGTTTCGCTTCCTCGGATATATAGTTCCCTAAGCCATATCTGGGAAGCAATAAACTATTGATGATGTCAACCACCCTCGTGGAGTACAGACGGGCATACTGATCGGTCGGCTCTTGTTCATCCAGGTCGAACTTTAGTGTTCGTGGGAGGCGCTTGGGAAAGTAGAATCTTGTGCCATCTTCAAAAGAAAGATACTTACGTCCGTTATCTGAAAATGCATAATTCTCTTGAATGAAGCTGCGAGTCCGTCTCACAAGGTAGAGCCTCATGAGTTCCCGCCAGTCATCTGGATATTCGCTCTTCTCGAAGGCAGCAAGGGAACGTAATGGTGCCTGGTGACGCCTGATAAACTCGGTCTCACCAATGTCGCGAATAAGATGCTCCGGTCTCAATCCCAGGTCTTGATGTTCTGGTACAAACAAACGGAGTTGAGATGACAAATCAAGGTAGCTTTTGTTGTAGGGCGTTGCGGACAAGAGTATGCATCTGCTTTCATTCTCTGCTATGTATTCCTGAATTGCCCTGTATCGCTTGCCCTCTCTGTTTCTGAGATTCTGGCTTTCATCTAATATCACAATCCGGTACCTTCTTAAATCCGGTAGGTCGGATAGTGCCATGCTTATGGAGAGGACTTTTCCTCTTAGGCGATAATCATGCACGTACCTCTCCCACATAGGCACCAGATTCTTGGGGCACATTACTAGAGTTTCAAGCCCGAAGTCGTCTTCAAAAATCCTGGCGACTGCTGTCGCCATCAGTGTTTTACCTAAGCCTACCACATCGCCGATGAGCACCCCGCCACGTTTATGAAGATGGTGCGCTGCAATCTTGACAGCGGCAGCCTGGAAGTCCAGTAACTTGCTCTGCAAGTCGCTAGGTAATTTGAATTCCGCGAGACCAGCCCGTGCTTCTTGTGCAAGATGGTAGGCCATTTTTAAGTAGATATAGTAAGGTGGCAGAAGTTCCTTACGCGCCCAGCTTCCCTCAATGATTTCGACCAGTTCTTGAGAAATGTCTAAACACCACTTATCATTCCAGCGATCGTTGAACCATTTCGCCAATTTCTCACAGGCGTCGTACTCCAATACATCTACATTGAGCTCGCCTTGTTTCGACAGACCTGCCAACGTGAGGTTACTGCTGCCAAGATAGCCCGTGATCGGGTTGTTGTAGTCTTGGCGATGTAGTAAATATAGCTTTGCATGAAGGGCATGTCTTAAGAATAACTTGACTATCACTTTCTTCACTTGGATCTGTTCTGCCAAGCGGTGAAGCGTAGCCTCATCTTCGTTTGTTGGCGCCCCAATCACCAACTGATTCCGAAATTCCTCGGCTGCCTCCCTTTTTAAGCGGACTATTCTCTGAGGGTCAATGGACTTGGCATTAGCGGACAGGCTGAACATATCCCGCAGTTCATCTCCAGGTAGTGTCTGCATTCCCACGAGCAGGCGGCAACAGTTAGAGTCTCCGTTCCACTTATCGATGAGCTCATCAACCTGTTTCCAGCCGCGAAGATTAAAATAGCCAACACAAAAGTCGGCACGTTCTGAAACAGCCAGGGTCTCTCTTAGCGCAGGCAGCAGACTTTGCTCTATGTTGTCAAATACCCTAGGCATGTCTCGCTGTTTCTCCTTGTGTCAATATTAGCACCGGTGAACTAGTGAATCAATCACGCATTGGTCACCCGGCCAAATTCCAGGGACACCATACCAACTACGAAGTCAAGAAAATGACTTTCGATTACCTCACTGGAGAATAGCTGCCGTTGAAAACGAGGGATACCACCCTCATTGAGCGACTAGAGATATGGGAGAAACACTATGCCTAGCGTGAAGAAACACTGCGCTATTAGTCGGAAGAGAACCGGCTACGCATTCGGTAAATTGCACGAATGGATTGATGAGGACGCCGAGGAGCTAGGAGTTGATCATCGGAAAAAGCGACATTACTTCAACAGAAAAGACCAGCAGAGGATAAAGGACTATTGGGATACGAAGATGGGAGAGGGTTGGGGTGAAAAGGCAGTAGTAGAATGGCTGTTCCACATAGCCCTCGATAATCTGGGAACCGCCTACAAATTATCTTTGAAAGAAGACAGTTATGGCCGCAATACGTATAATTGCATTGAACTTGCTTTCAACCCCAATGGTTACATAGATTGCAGGTTCGACCGAATTCCGGCGACACCAGAATGGACTTGTAGAATTCCAGGGACACCATACCAAATCATGTCGCATTGCATTAGATAATATCATCAGGACGCGTCAAGAACACATCTTAGACTGTAATGATATAATGATGATAGCACTATCAAGGGATTTACCATAGAGAAATGTCATTACCGACAGGATGGGCAACTCCTGAGGATTTCGCGACACTCTTCCAGTACTTCTGGCACCGTGATTTTCCTATGGACCAAATAGCAACGGGTGCGAAGCGTGCAGATTGGACTATCCATATTGGAGTGGTTGTTCGCAACATAGCTGACCTTATGGGGTTGGTTACCAGATTTGAAGGAGGCGGTAGGAAGGATGCTATTCTTCGGAGTACTGAAGGCGACGAAATAGCTATAGAATGGGAGTGGGGTGGTGTATGGGACAACGAACTGGGAAAACTGAGAGACCACGAAGCGTGGCGCAGAGACAAGAGCGGCGGACAATTACTCAAATACGCGGTATTTATAACCTATACGCACACACCAAACATGAAAAAGGTTTATGACCATGTGGGCGAAAAGTGGACAGGCGCGCCGTGGCCGCTTCTTCTCATTCTGATTGATTTGGAAGAGTCTAGGAAGTTCTCTTCGGGTAAGGAATTCAGGAATATCCATATGTCCATATTTGATTCAAGTGGACATAGGAGTGTTCGGGCTGCACCTGCTTTTCCCTGGAAGGTGCAAGGCACTCGCTGGCACTTATCTGAAGATAAGGATTAGACAAGAATGCCAGCACTGCTGTCGAAATCCAAATACTTGACCGGCCTCCAGTGCCCGAAGTACCTCTGGACGCAAATCCACGAACCTGAAAGAATCCCCGAGGCGGACGCCATTACCCAGTATGTCTTTGACCAGGGGCATCTCGTCGGTGAATATGCTAAGCAACTATTTCCCGGCGGCATAGATATTCAACATGACGATTTCATGGGTAACATCGTCACAACAAAGAAGCTCCTTGCAGAGAGAAAGCCATTGTTCGAAGCGGGTATACTCTCCGGGAGAATCTATTGCAGATTAGACATATTAAACCCAGCCAGTGAGGATGAATGGGACATAGTCGAAATAAAATCCGGTACATCAGTCAAAGATGTGCATGTCGATGATGTGTCCTTTCAGAAGTTCTGCTGTGGGAAAGCCGGGCTAGAGATAAGGAGCTGTAAGTTAGGTTTCATGAATAAGCAGTATGTGAAGAATGGTGAAATAGATCCGAAAGGGTTATTCATTTTGGAGGATATCTCGACTCAGGTGGAAGAAATCAGCGAGGGTATAGAGGAACGGGTATTTGGGCTGCTGGAGGTTATCTCGAATAAAACATGTCCTGAAGCCGCTATCGGCCAGCACTGCCTGGCACCGTACGAATGTCCGCTCCGTACGGAATGCTGGGGGTTCTTACCTCAGAATAGCATATTTGATTTGCGGGGTGGAAAGACAGCGCAATTCTCGCTGTATGAGCAAGGAATTTTGTCCATCGAGGATATCCCGGATTACATTCCTCTAACCAGGCAACAACAAATTCAGAAGGAATGTGTAATGACAGGCAATGTACACGTTGAAAAGGAGGAGATCCGCCGGTTTCTGAGCAATCTGAAGTACCCGCTCTACTATCTGGATTTTGAGACATTTGGCCCGGCGGTCCCGATGTATGACGGCACGAGGCCGTACCAAGACATGCCATTTCAATTCTCGTTACATGTTGTGGAAAATGGTACATCTGAGCCGGTGCACCACTCGTTTCTGGCCGAGGGGAGAGAAGACCCCAGGGCTGAGATTCTTCGTGAACTGCAAAGGTTGCTCGGTTCTGAAGGCAGCATCATTGCGTACAATGCCGGCTTTGAGGAGGGCGTCCTGCAGGAGCTGGTTGAGGCCTTTCCTGAATACACCGATTGGCTAAAAGGTATTCTCGCGAGGATGGTTGATCTGCTATACCCGTTCACCAACTTCCACTACTATCATGCGTCACAAAAAGATACGGCTTCGCTCAAGAAAGTATTGCCGGCAGTTACCGGAAAGGGCTACGAACAAATGGGTATAGGTGCCGGGATGGACGCCAGCATCGCCTACGGGAGGATAATGTGTGGTAATGCAGCGGAAGACGAAATTGCCAGGGTACGTGCGGATTTACTCAAATACTGCAAGCTGGACACTGAAGGAATGATCTGGATCATCGCCAAGCTTCGTCAAATAGCGGGTGGCATAATAGGATTAGATTGAGTAGCTCGGATTGCCCAAAATGGTTACAGTGTGATATTAATGGCAAATATAAATGGAGGTGGAACTACGCCAATGAAAGTGAAGGTTTTCTGTGAGAAAGAACCGTCAAAACTGGAGGAGTCCATAAACGATTGGTTGAAAACCAGGCCCAATATCCATGTTGCTCACATCACACAATCCCAGGTTCAGCGTGGGCAGACTGTCTCCCTGCCCGTCATCGTATGTATCTGGTATTCAGAGTAGGGCTGGACTCATAGCCTTATACTGGACTCGCTATAGTGAATGCCGCGCAGGTGGTCTAAGCCTCCCCGCAATTCCAGGGACACCATACCAATCAGGCCTGCCACAGCTCAGAGATTAGTTCGCGCAGTAGCACCCGAAATGGTGCTCCATTCACCCGCTCATTTTGGGGTGACTCCTCAGGTTTGCGATTATTTGAATGATAAATAACCCGAGCACGACGGCAACCGCGAACTCCGGAGACGCCATCCTTCACGAGGTGAAGGAGAAGTCAGGTATTATTTCCATCGGAATATTGTTCTTCATGGGACTCGAGGAAGGCGAGCACCATGTTGTTAAACAGTTCCGGGTCCTCTTCCATCAGCAAGTGCCCTGTTTCAGGGATGGCATGAAATTCAGCCGAAGGGATTTGATTTCGCCATCTGTCCAGGTCTGCCTGCTTAACCCAGGTGTCGGTTTCACCCCAGACAATTAACGTGGGTAATGTGATATCTTCCAGCCGGAAAGCGATGGCATTCCTGGACATGTCTCTCGTCATAGCGAGCAACGATTGCGCCCATTGGCCGATAACCAGGCGATCATAATAACCATCTACAACCTCCGCTGTCACAAGGTCCTGATGATAGTAGGCACTCCTCAGAATCTGACCGAGTCGCTCTTTTGTGGCGTAGCGGGTCAGGAAGACCTCGCCGATTCTCCGGAACGGACCGAAATTCAGCAAGGCAGAGATACCACTGGCCCCCACTTCTAGATTAACGGCACCGGCCACGCTTATCAGTCCCAGGACTCTTTCGGGGTATAGATGGGCGAAATACAGCATGACGCTGGTGCCCATGCTATGTCCCACCAGATAGGCACGGTCAACGCCCAGCCTGGCAAGCACCTCTGCCAGGAGCCTGGCTTGCTCCGAATGTGAATAGTCTGAGGCAAAATCCTTGTGGGAAAGGCCGAACCCTTTCATATCGAGACTGACAACTCTGTAGCCTTGACCTGCAAAGAAGGGGGCATTACGGCGCCAGGAGAAGGTCGAACCTCCGAATCCGTGGATGAAAACTATGGTCGTCTGCGCCGGGTCTGCATTCTGTTCCTCGACATAGATACGCACCCCGTCAATGTCAAGAAACTGACCATGCTCACTGACCAGCTCGTCCGGTGATACCTCAATACGAGGCTCGCCGAGAGGTATCAGGTAGGGAAGGACACAGAAGACGAAGACGAGCGCCAGTACTGTGTAGGACAGTCTCCGTAATGCACGATGTCTGCGCCAGAAGGCTTTCATGAACACATTATACTAGGATTAGGGCGACTCTTTGGTCTGGCGATTACGGGTGTCTATCCTGTTAACTAGAATCTCTCCATTCTTAATGACAAGCCTAATTTCTCCGGTATTTCTGATGTCTTTCAGAGGATCGCCAGAAACAGCAACGACGTCTGCCAACTTACCAGGCTCAACGGTCCCCAGCTCGCTTGCCTGCGCCATATTATCAGCCGCATTTCTTGTTCCGGCTAGTATCGCTTCCATAGGACTTATGCCTGC
>Ga0315545_1001716_pt1 | contig 20889 bp, 27 predicted proteins | sample SalMarSW160210MG_FD_203096 | JGI IMG/M metagenome (GOLD analysis project Ga0315545, IMG submission 203096) | Salt marsh sediment microbial communities from the Plum Island Ecosystem LTER, Massachusetts, United States - Salt Marsh Sediment SW1602-10 ...
CATTCCGAACAGTAAGCTATCAGACAGCAGGATAATAAACTACACTACGCCAACCCCGGAAATCGGCTTTGCTGTGGAATGTGGAGTGGCTTACGACTCGGACTTGGAACATGTTGAAAAAATAGGTTTAGAAGTGGCAAAGGATGTTCTGGAGCGGTGCAATGGTGTCAAGAACTTCGAACCCATTTTCAGGTATCGGGAATTCGGCGATTCCAGTATAAACTTCAAAGTTGTTTTAAGGACAAAGATACTCAGGGACAGTTATCTAGCGACTCATGAATTCATAAAGGAGCTTAAAAAAAGGTTCGAAAAGGAGGGGATTGAGATTGCGTTCCCCCAGCTTGACATTCACTTGGATAAACCCGAAATGAGGAAAGTTAAAAGAGAGGCTGTATCCAAAAGAAAATGATTCTACAACCGAAGGCCAGGATTCTTGTTGAAGAAATCCGTGAGTCCCCCTTCCTTGTTTTCAATATTCTTAATTTCTTCGAAGGTCACCCACTTGAACTCTTCGGCTTCCCCCGGGTCTATCTTGGGTTCCTTGTCTATCTTCACGTGGAAGAACATCAACAATCTGCTTGTCTCCATTTGCTTGCGGACATGGAACTGATGGTCCTGCCCGTAGCCGAGGAATTTGGGATTTGTGATTTTAATTCCAATCTCTTCATGCATTTCTCTGGTTAAAGTTTCTTGCAAGGTTTCATTGAATTCTGTCCTGCCACCAGGAACCCTCCAGACATTGAATCGGGGGCAGAAAAGCAACACGAATTTCCCATCCTTTTCGATAAAAGCGCTGCAAATTACTTGAGGCCCCTTTACCGCTTTGTCTGGCATATTTTATTAAGAAGGACCTGAGTTATTAATCCTTTACTAAAGAGTGTTTGCATAAGTCGGCATCCGGCTTCAGAATCTCCAGTAAACCGTGAATATCCGGATTATTATCTGCAAAGTGCAGCCTATCGAGACTATCAGGTTGAACACGAAAAGCGTGGTCAGAGGCCATGCCCACTCAACCCCGAAGACCGCGACGACCCACGGTATGACATTGAACCACGCAAGCCAGGCGTACAGAACCACGCCCACGACGGGTATAAAGCCCAGCAGCAGCAGAATCCCCAGCAAAATCTGGGTAACTATTGCAATCAGGATGCCTACAGCACCGTACGCTATGGTGCATAAAATGATTCCGAGAATTATCGCAATCAGGTTCGCGTACCCGTACAATTTTTTCTTGACCATGTTTATCCCATGTTTATCTTTTAAAATCCTATATTATTATATTCTCTATCCCTAAAAAATAAAAGCTGGTATATATGGCCGATTTCCCGGTTAAAGTTGAAAATGTAGTCGCCGTGGCCATGCTGGGCGTGGATATCCCCCTGGAGAAGATGTCCTCTCAGACAGAGAAAGCGGAATACGAGCCTGAGCCTTTTCCAGGGCTCGTGTACAGGCCGGGGGAGCGGGGGGGGGTGGCTGCACTGATATTTTCTTCAGGCAAGATCGTATGCACAGGGACAAGGAGCATAGAGCATGCACGCGAAACCGTTAACAAAGTTGTTCAGAAAGTCAAGGGGATAGGCGTTTCCGTTCCGGCCAGCTTTACTATTGAGATAGAGAGTATAGTCGCCAGTTCAAAGATAAGTGCCCAGCTGGGTCTTAAAGAATTGGCATTTTCACTGCCGAATGCGGAATACGATCCTGATCGCTTTCCCGGGCTTGTCTACAGGATATCCGACCCCGAGGTATCTTTCATGCTTTTCGCAAGCGGAAAAATAATCTGCTCAGGCGCCCATAGCATGGACGACATCCAAAAGGCCTTGCATAAACTCGTGGATAATCTGAAGAAAGCGGGCGTCAAGGCGTAACCATTTCAAGGCTGATGGGCTATGATTTCTGTGAGGGGGATGCGCGATGTGGAGAAAAAGGCGAACGATATCGGCATTGACAATTCGAGCATGATGGAGAACGCAGGAGCCAACGCTGCAAAGATAGCTGATAAAAAGTTCGGGCTGCACGGCAAGGCCATTTTGATCTTCTGCGGCACCGGGAACAATGCAGGGGACGGCCTTGTTTTTGCAAGGCATGCACTCATCCTCGGGGCAGATGTGCGTATATATCTCGTAAAAGAGAAGAAATTGCTCAAGGACCTGGCCATGCTAAATTACACCGTTCTGAAGAATCTGGGATTGCGGGGACAACCAGTGAAATTTTACAAGAAGATAACCCAGGCTGTGCACGCCGATATCCTTGTTGATGCCATGCTTGGCATAGGAATCCGGGGAACGGTTGATGAGGAATATGCTAAGGCCATACTACTGTTCAATTCCATGCGGAGGATTAAGATTTCCATAGACTGCCCCTCAGGCATTGATGCGGATACCGGAAAGGAGATGGGCAGAGCGGCAAAGCCCGATATAACTATAACATTCTACGACAGGAAGCCCGGGCTTGACAAAAAGAACTGTGGCCAAATCATGGTGGCTGACATAGGAATACCGAAAATATAAAGAAGCTGCTAGAGGGTCTTTTATACAAAAATAAAGTCCCGATTTGTCCCACTTTCTTGTTAAATAATGCTGTTTTTTTAAATACTGAAAATAAATTAACTTGAATTGGCGGAAAAAAGGTGAATCTAGATGAAAATATGCTATCTCTATCTGCACAGGCTTGCAGGCCGGGGTTCCGGCAGGTACATGCAGTCCCTGCTCAAATACTTCAAAGGAAAGAGGCACCAGCTCTTCCTTGTGGAGGGGATGCGGTCCCAACTCAGCATCCTTAGAGGCGTCTACGTAAGATACGTGCATTTCCCTTTCCAGATACCGGTCTACCAGGGCAGGGCCGACGTAAAAAAGAACATCAAGATATCAACCGTCCCGGATTCCCAGGTATTCAGCCTCATCAGGAGGTTCGCGGAATGGGAGGTGAAAATCAACGAAAGGTTCGGCATAGACGTTGTTCATGCAAATCACGCGGGCATAATCCCGTTTTCGGCTTACATGGCGAAAAAGATAAACAAAGTGCCTTACGTTGTCACGGCCCACGGGACAGGCATGCTTTCCTCGCTGGAAAGCAACCGGAACTTCGAAATCGCGCGACTCGGGCTTGCCGAATCGGAAAAGGTGATAGCGAACAGCAAATTCACGAAAATTGGACTGGTGCATGATTTCGGCATGCCTAAGAACAAGATAAAGGTCATTTATCCCGGAGTCGATACCGAGGTTTTCAGACCCGTTACCGAGCGGGTGAAAAAGGCCGTGAAAAGGAAATACGGCTGCAAGGGAAAGAAGATTGTTTTTTCATCCGGGTTCTTCAGCGAGGAGAAGGGATTCCAGCATCTTTTGCATGCTGCGAGCATTTATGAGCACCACCACGATGACATCGTGACCTTGATAACCGGGCAGGGCCCGTACCAGCGGGAGATGGAAAGTATTATCAAAAAGTACAGACTTAAAAACACCAGGATACTCGGCTGGGTTTTGAGAAAGGATCTGATAAAGTTGTACGGCACCGCTGACTTGTTCATCACGCCTTCCATATGGGAAGAGCCATTCGGGATGGTTTCCGTGGAAGCGCTGGCATCAAGGACCCCCGTTATTGCCACGAATATCGGCGGCATACCTGAAATAGTTACAAGGGATGTCGGGGATGTTGTCGAACCAGGGTCAGCTAAGCAGATAGCCGATGCTGTTATGAACAGAGTATTTGATGATGGCTGGCTCAGAAAGAGGGGGAAAACAGGCAGAGAAAGGGTCATAGAACATTTCTCGGTGAAGGCAGGGGGCAGGGAAACGGAGAAAGTGTACAAGAAGGCCATGAGGTAGTTTCGCCGTTCTCCTCATTTTGATTTTATAACCTTTCTGTAGATGCGCTCATAACCGTCGGCCATGATCTGGATGCTGAACTTTTTCTCGACCCACTGCCTGCACTTCTTTGGGTCTATCTCGCCCACCCTTTTCACATAAGAGATGAACTCCCTGTAGTTGTTGGCTATGAAACCTGTCTCCCCATGCTTGATAACCTCGGGGACAGAACCCCTGTTGAAGGCTACCACAGGAGTGCCGCAGGACATCGCCTCTATCATGACAAGGCCGAAAGGCTCCTCCCAGCGTATTGGAAAGAGCAGGCATTTTGCATGCTGGTAGAGTTGCAGCTTCTCTTTGAATGGTATCAAAGGTCGAAAAACTATATTCCTGTTATCTATCTGAGGCGCGATGTGCTTTTTGAACCACCTCTCCTGCTTTCCCTGGTCGTATTTTCCGGATATGATGAGCTTTTTTTTCAGTCTCTTGGCAGCCCTCACCGCTATATCGGGCCCCTTGTGCATGTAGCAATTGCCGAGAAACAGCAGGTAATCCTTTTTCTCGTCGCTGAACTTATACGCATCGGTGTTGGTCGCATTATATACAACACCAGCAGAGCGCAGACCATGCAGCCTTTTTTGCTGCTTTTTGGAGATGAAAACGAAATGCGACGCGTCTCTAAAATAATCGAATTCAATGGAGCCTGGCAAAAGATAGTCATTATGCATGGTCGTTACTGTGGGTTTTGTTATGTATTTCGAGCTTGCGATTCCAAAAAAGCCCGCGTGGTTATGGGATATGTCGAACTGCTCCTCGTCCCTGTACGCCGAATTTACCTGCGCCATGTTCAGCAAAGAGCTGCAGTTCCCTATACCCACTGCCTCTTTAACAAGGTATCTCAGCTTCGCCTTTGTTTTTGAATCCCCGGTGGCATAAAGGGTGACATGGTGTCCCCTCCTGATAAGCTCCTCGGTTAGCATGCTCGCTATCCTCTCGGTCCCTCCATAAAGTTTTGGGGGGGTCGAGACAAGTGGCGGTACAAGCTGAGCTATGCGCATATCTCTCACTTCTCCTTTAAGGCCTTCCTGTAAACGCGTTCGTAACCGTCTGTCATGACCCGTATGCTGAATTTCTTTTCAACCCAGCGCCTGCACGCAAGCGGGTCTATCTCGTCAACTCTTCTGACGTAACTGACGAACTCCCTGTAGTTGTCAGCGATAAATCCTGTTACTCCGTGTTTGATCACTTCCGGGACAGAGCCCCTGTTTAACGCAACCACCGGAGTGCCGCAGGACATCGCCTCTGTCATCACCAGGCCGAACGGCTCCTCCCAGCGTATTGGGAAGAGCAGGCATTTTGCATGCTGGTAAAGGCCGACCTTCCTGTTCATGTTTATGGTTGAATGCAAGACCACTTTTTTGCCATCCACGAATGGCTTTACCTTGCTGGCAAAGAATGGCATGTATTTCTTGTCAACCTTGGCAGCCATTATAAGCTTTTTATCCAGTTGCTTGGCTGTCTTTATGGCTATGTCCGGGCCTTTGTTCCTGTTTATGTTTCCTATGAAGAAGAAGTAATCTCGTTTCTCGTCGCTGAATTTGTACTCATTCGTATCCGTAGCGTTATAAACGACACCCCCCGATTTCAAGCCATGCAGCCTTTTTTGCTGCTTTTTGGAGATGAAAACGAAACGGCACACATCCTTGTAGTAATCAAATTCCATGGTCCCAGGCATCAGGTAGTCGTTGTGCATGGTCGTCACAACAGGGGTGGACAGGTATTGTGCAACCATCATCCCATAAGCGCCTGAGTGGCTGTGGATGATGTCGTAATCGTCTTGATCGTCAAAGACGAGACTAGACTGTGCGATTCCCTTCGTGGGTCTGAAATAGTCTATGCTTGTATGCTTTTTGTAAATATACCTCAGTTTCGCCCTGGTCTTGGAGTTTCCTGTGGCATAGAGGGTGACATTATGGCCTCTCCTGACCAACTCTTCGGTAAGCATGCTTGCTATCCTCTCGGTCCCCCCATACTTCGGTGGGGGGGTTGGCAGAATGGGAGGGCAAAGCTGGGCTATGCGCATCTTCATAAAAACTCACCTGATAATATTATTTATGGGGAGCGTTCAATAAATATATTTAGGAGTGTGTTGGTTTGAGAATAGCACAGTACTGCCAGTCCGTTTTCAATGTGTCCAGGGGGACGGAGACTTTTGTAAAAAGCATCAGTACCGAGCTTGCAAAAAGGTGCGAGGTACATCTGATTGCCGGAACAGGAGGTGAAAAGCTGGAGAGAAAGGCCTTCAACCGGGCCCGCCTGAGGACGTTCAGCTTTCCCTACTTGATGAGAAGCCGGCTTCCATCTGGGCTGCCAAGGGAATGGCATTACGCTGCCGAATGCGGCACATTCTTCATGAACACAGCATCACATTTTAGGCGATACAAATACGATGTCATACACGTACATCTCCCCCTGAATCTCGTGCTGAAATCCGTCACAAAAGATCCCATCCTCATGAACTTCCATGGAGGAGGCTCCATAGTCTCGTACAAGAATATACTTAATTCCGTTACAGCTGATTCCTACTGCGCGTGCTCCAAGTTCATCGCTGATTGGGCTGAAAGGACTATCAAAAGGCGTGTTCACGTAGTCTATGATGGTGTTGACCCCGAATATTTCAAACCCGTCCCTGCCCAAAGGGAGACCGGAAAAACAATCTTGTTTTCCATTGGTGCCATGCTGTGGTGGAAGGGATTCGAGTATCTGCTCAGTGCGATGAAAATCGTCCAGGATAAAGACGAAAACATAGAGCTGTGGATAGGCGGCAGCGGAACCGATGTGAAGGGCATAATAGAAATGGCAAAGCGCATCGGACTGAAAAACACCAAATTCCTAGGCTATATACGGCAGGAGGATGTCGTAAAGATGTACAACTCATGCGACGCCTTCATCTCCGCCTCCCCCGAGGAGCCTTTCGGCATAACCTTTGTGGAGGCCATGGCCTGCGGAAAACCTGTCATTGCGATCAACAACGGTGGGCCTAGGGAAATAGTCGCCAAAGGGACCGGATTCCTCGCAAAGCCGAAATCCACCCTGGATTTGGCTGAGAAGATTCTGCGTGCGAAAGACAGCAATCTGCAAAAGATGGGCGAGCTTGCCAGGCGACACGTCGTGAGGAATTTCACCTGGGAGAAGACGGTCGACAGCCTGCTTAAGATATACAAGAAGATGTAATTAACAAGTGATGTCTTTAACGTTTACCGGATGCATGGATGCATCTCATTAACAGTAGCCTGTCCGTGAAAACATCATAGGGCTTGAAGTCATATTTTTTTGGTATTTTTCTTTTGCTTTTTTCGATTTTATTGTAATTTTTACTTATCCACTCAAACGTGCCTGCCAGAGAGGAGAGTATCATGTACCCCGATTTTTCCCCAAAGTTTCGAGCCGATTCCAGGGCTATGGTTTTCATCCAGTTGGATTTCCTAGGCTCTAGGCAGCCGTATTTGTAGAAGTAGAGCAAAATGGACCTGAACATCAAAGCCGTCCTGTGCATGTTCCAGCCATGATAGAGATAGGGGGATTTTATCTTCTCTCTTTTAGCGTATCCGCTCAGGTGGTGCACCCTTATCTCTGGGTTATAAACCAGGGGATATCCAGCCCTCCAGAACCGGATGCTCAGGTCCGGCCCCTCCCCCTGCATCGGGAAAAGTAACGAGTCGTATCCGCCGACTTTCTTGAAAGCATTACGCAGAAACGCGACGTATCTGCCATGCAACATCTCGATGTACGTCGTCTTCCCTACCTTTACACGCCTGTCGTGCCTTCTCGGCCGGTCGAGCTTTCCGTCCACCAAGCCCCCGAGCCAGTAGATGTTGCCGCTAACCATGGCCGCAGCCGGATTTTTTTCAAATGTTAGCAGAGTTTCCAGAACAGTATCAGGCTCGACTTCGATGTCGCTGTCCGTTGCGACTATTATCTTATTCGATGCCAACCCAACGCCTATGTTCCTGGCCTTGGCTATGCCTGCGTTCTTTCTGGGCTTTTTATATTTGAACGAGACCGAATCGGGACTTTCCGAGGCGAGCTTTTCCACCCTCCTTTCTATCTTACTATTCGGGGAATCATCAACCAGTATAATTTCAAGTTTGAACTGCTTGCCCAGTCCGCTGCTGTTCAGAAGAAGTCTGAGGCATCTGGAAACCTGTCCGGGCCTCTTGTAGCAGGGTATCACAACGGAAAGACCTGGCAATTTTTTCTTCGTCATAAACATAATTCAAGCAGGTTCTATAAATTATTTGCAAGGACCCACGAGATGCGATAACCACGCCCTCTCTCTCAACACGCACATGAACTGATTTGGCAATTTTACAGGGATGCAGGGATTTAAAAATTATAGCGCTTAATTATCTTTCATGACAGGAAAACTGCAGCTGCCTGAACCCCTGCATGCCTTGCTCGGCGGGATAGAATTCAGCGCCCTGAGCAATTTCTACGGGGCTCCCGGCACCGGAAAAACCAATATCTGCTTGCTGATTAGCATCGAGTGCATAAAAAACGGAGGCAAAGTCGTGTACATAGACACGGAGGGAGGCTTCTCACCCGACAGGCTGTCCCAGCTGACAGGAAATGTCGATGATGCCATGAAAAAAATAAACCTGATCGAGCCCAAAAACTTCAAGGAGCAGGGCGACGTAATCAGGGGTCTGGATAAAAAGGAGGCCGACTTGATCGTACTCGATTCTGCCGCCGCTTTATACAGGCTGGAGTATGCCGACCCTGAAAAAGAGATCCTAGAGGCGAACAGGGAGCTGAGCAGGCAGATGTCAATCCTGTCGAGCCTGGCGAGAGAAAAGGGTATCCCTGTAGTCGTAACGAGCCATACCTACAAGAACTGGGATACCGACAGGCATGAAATCGTTGGCGGCGATTCCGTAAAATACTGGTCAAAGGTCCTGGTCTTCCTGGAAAGAACCGGGAAAATGTCCGAGAGGAATGCTACCGTGATCAAGCACAGATCGCTCCCAGAGGGAAAAACCGTGAGGTTTGTGATAACCCAAGACGGGATAAAGCCGGCAAGCGGGTTCAAGTTGTTTTAGATGTCTACACCTCTACTGCCTCTAGTCATTGATCTCTTCCTCGACAGCAAGGGGGCCCCTGTAGCCGCAGTCCTTACACAGGTAAACCATTCCCAGTTTGCCTCCCATCCACAGCGTGACGTTCATTGAGCCGCACTTAGGACATTTTAGCATGTCGCACCTTTCCCCAAGGTTGAAATATTATTTTTTCGTAATTATTCTCGTAATTATTTTTTGCCCGGCTTTTCCTTGCCACCACTTTTATTCGGCGATTCCTTTTTCTTGTAATAATTAAAGCCGTGTTCAACGCAGAATTTCCAGGGCCTTCTCCCTTTGGATTTCACCAGAATCAGATACAGCCCACAGCGACATTTCCTGGACAAGACGGTCAGGTAACCGTGCTGCGGCAGGGGGAAGGAATTACTGCAGTTGGGGTAATGGTTGCAGCCAACGAACCTTTTCCCTGTCCTGTGTGAATGGATTATCATCAAATCGCCTTTGCCGCACTTAGGACATTTTCCGACATCGTGCTGCTCGTGCTCGTGCTCCTGCACAGCCACATTTATCTCGCTGCCTATGTGGTGCTCGTGCTCCTTGAACTTCGACAGTATTCTCATGAGCTCCTTTTCGGCGTCCTTTATTATGCGCTCTCCTGTCTTTTCTCCTTTTTCTATCTCTTCCATGTCCATTTCAAATCTCTTCGTGAGCTCCACCGAAACGATCTCGGGACAGTACTTCTCCAAGGCCTTGGTGACGGCCTTCCCGAGTTCGGTGACGACTATAGATTTTTCCTTTATGTAGCCCCTCTCGTAGAGTGTATACAGGATATGGGCCCTGGTTGCCTTTGTGCCTAGCGATTTTTCCTCCATTTCCTTGAGTATGGACGCCTGGGTGAACCTGCTGGGCGGCTGGGTCTCCTTTTCCAGCAGGTCTATCTTCTTTACATGCACCAAGTCACCGGCCTTTATCTCAGGCAAAATGACATCCTTCATCTTCAAGAAGGGCTTGTAGAATTCCATCCAGCCAGGGACCAAGGTCTTTACTCCGTGGGCAGCAAAATCCTCACCATCGACTTTAACCAATATCCTTAACAGCTCCCTGATAGCAGGATCGGCAAACGTCGCCAGGAACCTGTGCACGATCAAGTCGTACATCTTTTTCTGGTAGCTGTTCAGCCTCTTCGGCTTGCCTCCGGTTGGGAATATGGCAGGATGGGCTGGGTCGGTTTTCTTGCCCTGTCTTGGCCTGAGCGCTTTTCTTGCCAGCAGTTTCTCGCAGAGTTCGGCATACCATGGCTGGCCGGAAAGGTGTTTGATTATTTTTTTGTAGCCTATGGTTGGTGGCAAGCGCTGGCTCGATGTCCTCGGGTAGGAGATCAGGGCGTACTCGTACAAAGACTGGGCTATGTCCAGGGTCATCTTTGGCGAGTAGCCAAACATGGCGTAGCTCTCCCTCTGCAATGTCGTGAGATCAAAAGGGACGGGTGGTATGTGTTTCTGCTGGCTCTTGTCCACAGCTGCGACAGCCCCGTCTTTGCCTTTGCATCTATCCAGCACTGTTTTTGCTTGTTCAAGCTTCCAGAACTTCCCATGCACATGCGAGGCTGTGATGTCCTTCCCATCCACATGTCCGTGCAAGTCTATTTCCCAGAACGGGACTGGCTTGAATTTCAAAATCTCCTCTTCCCTTCTGACCAGAATTTCGAGGGTTGGCCCCTGCACCCTGCCCGTAGACAATACCCAGTAACCTCCAACGTGCTCCAGGGAAAGCGTCAAGGCCCTTGAAAGGTTCACGCCGAAGTACCAGTCCATGTGATGCCTGGTCAGCCCTGCCTGTATCCGGGGGAAATCAAGATGAGGGGATGCGCTCTCATACGCATTCACGATGTCGGGGGTTGTGAGTGTCGAGAACTTCATCCTTTTCCCGTCCTTGACTTTGCATATAAAGCGGAGCACGTTAAATGCAATCACGCTACCTTCAACATCATAATCGCACGCAGAAATATACTCGCCTGCATTTTTTGCAAGGGCTGCTACGTTCTCAAAATACTTCTTTGCCCACTTGTTGCCCCTTTCGGTATAGGTCGGCTTCCAGTCAACTAAAAAGACAGGGTACCTCCACTTGAGACCTTTGTCTATTTCATCAAGAACGAACAAGTGTCCTACAGCTGACACCACAACGATCTCTTTTCCCCCTCTCCTGATTTTGTAGTAGTATGCCCCGTGGCGAGACAATCTCTGCACATCGCTTTCGGCAAGAGCGTGGGCTATCCTCTTTGCAGCAGTAGGTTTTTCTGTGATAATAAGTGTGTAACTCATACTAAAAAGTAAAAACCAGATTAGTATTTAAGCTTTCAAGAAAAAGTTTCAGAACTGTTAATCAATTAAAAATATTAACTGTTAATATCAAAAAGTAAAGTAAGTTAAACTGAGTTAAAGTGCCGGGGTGGCAGAATCTGGCTAATAGCTAAAACAACAGAAATATACAGAAAGCTGGCAAGCGCTCGCCTCGAGAGTTTTATCCCGATACAGCGAGTGTCCTTTTGGACATGCAGGTTCAAATCCTGCCCCCGGCGTCTTTTTTACTTGCAGTTAGTACTCACTAGAATTTAACCCTGAAAGCGATTCTAGAAGGGCCTGAATACCCATGTTGCCTGCATATTCTTCAAGAAAAGCGTTCTCGTCATATTCTGATACGTTAGAATTTGTTCTGGAACGTCCATCAGCCTCTCTGGCAGCCAGTCTTCTGAGAGCATCAAAATCCGTATCAGTTAACAAATCATCAATCTCAAGAGACACCTTTAGTATGTTGTATCTATTCACAGGTTCGCTTGTGTCTGATATCATATCAAACCAAGGTCTTCCCAGCATTTTATCCCGGTATCTCATCCATTCCCCGTATCCCGTTGTGGCGAAGCCTGATTCCCTGATAGCGGTCTCCCACAGGAATTCGCATGCTTCTTCCTTGCTATACTTGGAACCGGATAAAAATTCATCTATCTCTCCCTGGGATCCCGCCCTTCTAATGCGAATGGCAAAAACCTTCCTGTTAACAGGCTCCAGCATCCTGTCAAAAGACAATTTGGGATCCGGACCTATGGCGTCCTTGAATTTTATGTAAGCTGTCCCGTTGCATACGGTATTATAGAACGGTATCTGCACATACCTTAGATATTCCTGCATAGCAGGTGTTGATGCACCCTCTGTCAAGCCTACCGCTAATGCAGAGACGATGGCTGCTATGGTATTGGATCTTATAAACGGGCTTTCCCAAGCCTTCCTGAACCTTTCAGCAGGCCCTCCTGAAGCCTTCTTAACGCTGTCAACTATGTTGGCTGCAGTTCCAGAAGGTCTTGCCCCTCCAACCGCCTGGGCAAGATAAGCAGCACCTTTTGCAACCGGACTTGGTTGCAGGCAGTTTATTCCTTCGCCTATGGATTGCAGCACAGCGGTCCCGATAATTCCCTTTGCGCCTACGTTTAAGAATAACCCTAGTTCTTCACCAAATGAGCCGTTGTTGTGTCCGTTGCGCCTGACATTCCTTGCCCTTTTCCTTCCCCAGGCATATTCCGCTACATTCTGAATTAATCCGCCCATCACCTCTTTTATAGTTGATGGGACAGGAACTCCTGCTTCTAAAGCTAGATGGAAGGGGGTGTAAAAAAGGAGTGATTCAACATTGCCTCTGAGATATTGTAATTGCTCTAACTTCTCTAATCCTTCCGTTTCTCCATAAATTTTAATTAATCTGTTCCTTATTATTTCATCTGGATCTATATCGCCAACATCAATCCCGTACATCTCTGCGGCTCTTCTAAACCCCCTCTTAGCAACCGCTGTAGAAACAAATGATTTGGGTGACCATAAAGAAAGAGCGTAATTTAGAGCGTGTTCTGCTAAGTCTGGTTTTCCATCATTCCAGTTTTTCATATCACATTCCGTAAACTCGGTAGAGATATATCTAGGAAAACCAGCATCCTCCAACAATCTAACTTTTTCATTGTAATTCTGTAACTTTGATGTGTGGCTTGTCATATTGCTATTGAACCTAAGAAATTTAGATTTATAAAACTTTATTTATTTACTATTTAAAAGTTGTTATTTTTATGTCAGAGCATTGGAAGAAAACGCCGGGAACTATATTTTCCATTGGAATTCTTACCTCCTTCGTTTACGTATTTGTCGTTTTGGATTTCGACTCATTAGCCTAAAAATTTGTAAATAAAGCCGTAGCTAACTGGTGAAATAAAAAAGAAGAAGGAAGAAGAAAATAAAAAAGAGGGGTTTCTAGCCCCTGCTTTGCTCTTATTGTTATTTTGTTATTTTCTTATTTCGCTTTTACAAGATCCGTGCAGATGCCTGCTGCCACTGTCTTGCCCATGTCCCTGATTGCGAACTTCGCGAGTTCAGGAAAGTCTGCCTGCTTCTCTATCGACACGGGCTGCAGAGGCTGGACCTTTATAATTGCGGCATCCCCTGTTTTCAGAGTGTCCGGGTTCTCGGCGACGGTTGCGCCTGTCTTCGGATCAAGCTTCTTGGGTATCGCTGTTATCTTTCCCGCTATGTGTGCTGTGTGTATGTGGAACACTGGCGTGTACCCCTTTGTGATCACTGTCGGGTGCTGCAGCACGATTATCTGTGCCGTGAACTCCTTTGCCACTGTGGGCGGCTTGTCTGGATGACCGATAACGTCACCCTTCTTTATCTCCTTTTTGCTCACGCCCTTCACGTTGAATCCGACGTTGTCTCCCGGTTCTGCCTTCTCAAGCTGTTTGTGGTGCATCTCTATTGACTTGACCTCAGCGCTCGTGCCGCTGGGTTCGAAAACGATCTTGTCTCCCGGCTTCAAAACCCCTGTCTCTACCCTGCCGACAGGAACCGTGCCTACGCCGGTTATGGTGTAGACGTCCTGCACGGGCAACCTCAGGGGCTTGGTGACAGGCTTCTCCGACACGGTTATCGTCTGGTCCATCGTCTGTAACAAAGTTGCTCCCTTGTACCATGGCATGTTGGTGGATTTCTTCACCACGTTGTCGCCTACGTACGCAGACACGGGAACGAATGGTATCTGGTCCACCTTGTATCCAAGCGTCTGCAGCAGTTTGAAAACCTGGTCCTTGACTTCGTTGAATTTCTTCTCGTCATAGTTCACTGTGTCCATCTTGTTTATAGCAACTATCATCTGTCCTATTCCAAGAACCTTGGACAGGTACAGATGCTCTTTTGTCTGCTCCTGTACACCGTCTTTTGCCGATACCACCAGTATCGCTGCGTCTGCCTGACTGGCCCCTGTTATCATGTTCTTTACGAAATCCCTGTGACCCGGGCAGTCTATTGCAGTGAAGTAAAACTTGTCTGTTATGATTGGCCTGTACATCAGGTCTATGGTCAAACCTCTCTCTCTTTCCTCCTTCAGCTTATCCATTACAAAAGCGAACTCAAACGTTTCCTTCTTCACTTCCTTGGCAATATCCTTGAGCTTTCTAAGCTCCTGATCTGAAAGTGAGCCGGAATCGTATAAAAGCCTGCCTAGCAATGTCGATTTACCGTGGTCTACATGACCAGCAGTTATTATGTTTACGTGCGGCTTTTCCGCCATACTATATCCCTCCTATCTGTTGTTCTATTAGGGCGCATATGTTCTATGCAGCCCAGTGAACCTTATATTATAAAACATTTATATATTTATATGTTTTGGTAGCTCCGCGGGGCGAAAAAATTCAACGATGCTGCCGTTTTTAGTAGTCATCTCAAATTCATTTTAGGCACTTGGGGCAAAAAATTACAAAAGAATAAAAACTAGGCTAAAGTATTAAAACTTGATAACTTTATTAATCTATAAATTCAAAACCAAGACTTGAGGTTAAATCTCAATCAAGAGGTATTGGAATGAAAAAGGATATCGGATTAGGGCTGCCGGAACCTGCCAAGGCGTGCGAGGATAAGAACTGTCCATGGCACGGGCACATTGCTGTCAGAGGCCGGGTTTTCGGGTGCGTGGTCGTGTCCACGCATGCGCACAAGACCGCCATAGTTGAGAGGAGCTATCATCATCGCGTGCCTAAATACCAGAGGTATGAAAGGAGAAAATCCAGGATAGTAGCGCACAACCCAGCATGCATATCGGCCAAAGAGGGTGACCATGTAGTGATAGCGGAGTGCAGGCCCCTGGCAAAAACCAAGCATTTTGTTGTAGTAGCGCTTGAGGAGAGGAAGAAATGAAGGCCATATCCTCGAGGACTGGCAATGCTTTGCAGGTGGGATCTGTTTTAAAGTGCGCTGACAACAGCGGTGCGAAGATGCTGAAGATCATATCCGTAAGGGGATTCAAGGGTGTGAGAAGAACCAGGCCGTCGGCAGGAGTGGCGGACCTTGTAATGTGCAAGGTGAAAAGCGGCACCGAAAAGGTCCGGCATCAGGTCTTCAAGGCGGTGATCGTGAGGCAGAAAAAGGAGTACCGTCGGCCAAACGGCATGAGAGTGGAATTCGAAGAAAATGCCGCGGTTTTGGTCAATGACAAATTCGGCCCCATGGGATCCATGATAAAGGGTCCTGTGGCAAAAGAGGTCGTCGAGCGATTCAAGACTATCGGGAAAGTGTCAAGTGTTATTGTTTAGATGATGTATGGTGACGTAAATGGAAAATGTAAGCTTTTCGGATTTCCACCGGATGGATATAAGGATGGGGAAGATAGTGGAGGCTGAGAAAGCCGCTGGAACGGACAAGCTCATCTTGATGCAGGTGGATTTCGGCTCTGCTAAAAGGCAGATAGCCGCGAGTATCGCCGAATTCTACAAGCCTGATGAGCTTATCGGCAAAGAATGCCCCTTCCTTTTCAACCTAGAGCCGAAGCGCTTCATGGGATATAAAAGCCAAGGAATGCTGCTGGCAATAGATGTTGCCGGGGACAGCGGGGACAGCCACGACTGCGTTCTGCTTTTCCCAAACAAAGAGGTAAAACCTGGAGCCAAGGTGGTTTAAGTGAAAAAGGAATGGTCAAGCAAGTGGAAAGCAAGCACCCAGCCGAGGAAACAGAGGAAGTACAGGCAGAACGCTCCTCTCCATGTGCTAAGGCGCTTTTTGTCCGCGAACGTCGCCTCCCCGCTGAGGGATCGGTATGGGAAGAGGTCCATGGTAGTCAGGAAAGGCGATGAAGTCAGAATAATGAGAGGCGGACTTAAAGGCACGAAAGGGCTGGTTGATAGAGTGGATATAAAAAAAGAAAAGGTTTACATAGAGGGTGTGAAGATGAAGAAAGTGGACGGCTCCGATGTATCAAGGCCTATTGCCCCCTCAAACCTGTTAATAACAAAACTGAATCTTGATGACAAGAGAAGGCAGGCTGTGCTGGAAAGGTCCGGCAGGCCGGTAAAAAAGGAGCTAAAGGCCAAGGGATGAATGATCATGCATATGAAAAGATACGGAATGCCACGGAGCTGGCCCCTGGGAAAGAAGGTCAACAAGTTCGTTGTAACCCCTGTACCGGGCCCTCATCCAAAGCATTCCACCATCCCGCTGTTAATCGTGCTCAGGAACATACTGGAGTATGCCGAGACATCCGCCGAAGCGAAGAAAATACTCAGCAGGGGCGAGGTTATGATTGATAAAAAGGTAGTCAGGGAAGCTAAGTACCCGGTTGGCTTGATGGACGTCATCGAATTCCCCTCTATAAAGAAGCAATTCCGGGTTGTCGCAGGTCCGCACGGGCTGCAGCTGCAAGAAATATCCGGGCCTGAATCGTCAAAGAAGTTGTGCTCGATCCAGGGAAAAACTGTTATCAAAGGGGCGAGATACCAGATAAACCTGCATGACGGCCGCTCCATAATAGTCGGCAAGGAAAAGAAGTACAAACCAGGTGACTCCGTTCTAATAGAGATTCCCACGCAAAAGATTCTCAATCACTGGCAGGTGAAGCCCGGCGTTCCGGCCATAATAGTATCGGGCAAGAACACCGGCGTTAACGGGCATGTAAAGGCCGTGCACCAGAGGGGGAAGATGCAGGAAAAAAGCAGGGTTGTGCTTGAGACGCCACATGGGGAGATAGAAACCCTCAAGGAGTACGTGCTGGTTGGTGAAATTAAATGAATCAGATGAAAGAGATAAGGTTAGAGAAGCTGACACTCAACATGTGCACCGGAGAGCCGGGACCCGAACTTGAAAAAGCGAAAAAGTTGCTGAAAATGGTTACGGGGAAGAAGGTAGTTTTGACAAAAAGCCATAAAAGGAGCACCTTCGGGGTTGCCAAAGGCAGGCAGATTGGGGTCATGACAACGCTCAGAGGCAGGGAGGCGCATGAATTCCTGGCGCGATTGCTGCAGGCGGCGGAAAACAAGCTCGATGTAAGCAGGTTCGATGTAAGCGGCAACTTCTCTTTCGGCCTTGCCGAATACATAGACATCCCAGGGGTAGAATACGACCCTGACATAGGGATCAGGGGGTTTGATGTGTGCGTCACCCTCGAGAGGCCTGGCTACAGGGTGAAAAGAAGAAAATACAAGCAGCAACCGGTTGGAAAATCACACCAGATAACGGCGGCCGAAGCAAAAGAATGGGTCAAAAGGGAATTCGGAGCCGAAGTGGTCTGATTCTATGGACAGCCCTGACTGCAGGAAGATCGTTGAATTCTCCCGGCATGTTCAAAAACTCAAGGCAACCAAAAGGTCCGGCTGGCTCAGGCATGGGATAAAAGATCCGGAATCCATAGCGGCGCACACGTACGGGGCTGCCATGCTGGCCTGGATATTGTCTCATGGAAAGCCTGTTGACATGGAAAAGGTGCTTAAAATGTCGCTGATTCACGACCTTGCCGAGGCGCTTGCCGGCGACTTAACGCCCTACGATAAAGAATATAAAAGGAAAAGGCAAATAGAAGAGGATAAACTCAGGGATGTTGTGGCCGGATTGCCGGCCGAAATGCAAAAAGAGATAATTGGCCTGGCTGAGGAACTCTCGGCATCAAAGACACCCGCATCGAAAATAGTGGAAACGGCTGACAAGCTTGACATGCTGCTTACAGCGGCGGAGTACGAGAAATCAGGGGCGGATTTGCGGGAGTTTTTCAGGATTTCAACCTCGAATTTCACCGAAAGCGGAATGATGCTCCTAAAATATTTAAAAAGCTTAGGTAATAGTGAATAGTATGACTTTCGAAAACGCGAAGAAGCAGATAACGAACAAGCCGATAAAGTTAGCCAAATTTCTAAAATTTTCAGCGCCGTTAGAAAGAAAGTTCGGCCGGAGCGCAACGCCATGCAGAAGGTGCGGCAAGACGGAAGGATTGATCAACAAATACGGTTTGCGGTATTGCAGACAGTGCTTCAGGGAAGAGGCGAAGAAGCTGGGATTTAAAAAATATGATTGATTACTATGAGGCACGACTTGCTAGCGGACATGTTCTCTATTATAAAAAACGCTGAAGCTATAGGGAAAGCCGGATGCGTCACGCCGGCTTCGAACCTGATAAAGCATATCCTGCTCATCATGCAGGCGAACGGTTACATAGGCCAATTCGAATTCATCGATAACGGAAAGGATGGATCATTCAAAATAGGACTGCTTGGGAAAATGAACAAATGCGGCGTCATAAAGCCGCGATTTTCCGTTAGCGGGCAGGACTTCATCTCCTGGGAAAAGCGCTTTCTCCCTGCCAGCAGCATGGGGATTCTGCTGGTGAGCACATCGCAGGGCGTCATCTCTCACAGCGATGCCAAGAAAAAAAATATAGGAGGCAAGCTGCTCGGCTACGTTTACTAGGTGGTAAAGATGAGTTCTGAAAAGATGATCCAGGACGCCCTCAAGGCAGGAAAAGTGCTGGTCGGCCGCTCTGCCGTGGTCCGGTCACTAAAGCTGGGTTCCTTGGAATCGGTTTTTTGCGCCAGCAACTGCCCAACTAAGATGCTCAGGGAACTGGATTATTACATCAAAATTTCAAGCATCGATTTACAGAAATTCAGGGGCAACTCAGCCCGGCTGGGCCAGCTCTGCGGCAAGCCGTTCAATATAACCGTACTCGGGATAAAGAAATAGAGAACTATGAGCATAAAGCTAGCTACACAGAACATAAGGGACATAGCGGTATTCGAAAGGCTGACGAAGGTCCATGCCAAGGACTGCATAAGAGGCGAGAGTTGCGTGTATTTCATGATAGAGCAGGGCAAGTCAGGTCTTGCCATAGGCAAAAACGGTTCGAACGTAAAATCGGTTGGCCGGGTGCTCGGCAAGCCTGTGAAAGTTTTTGAGTTCGCGCCTGATCTGGAAAGTATGGTAAAAAACATGATACCGTCGGTAAAGGGTATGGAGGTCAACGGGGAATCCGTGACAGTGTCTATACCGAAAAGCGACAGGTCCGTTGTGATAGGTCGGAGTGGACAGAACATCAAGGTGATGAAGGAATTTTTAAAAAGACACTTCAAAATAAAATACCTGAGGCTGCGATGAGGTTGCGATAATATGGTAGGAGAGTTTGCATCCCGGAACGTGAATAAAAAGAGGAAAAGGTTTAGATGGAGTTCTAAGCAGGGGAAGAAGAAGTTGCTCAAATTGTGGCAACGAGACCCCCTGAAAGGCGCCCCTTTGGGAAGGGGCATCGTCCTGAAGAAGAAAGGCGTTGAGCAGAAGCAGCCGCACTCGGGGATTATCAAGTGCGTAAGGGTACAGCTTATCAAGAACGGCATACAGGTCACGGCCTTCGTTCCAGGCACCAATTCAATAAAGTTCATAGACGAGCATGACGAGGTTCTGATCGCGGGTGTTGGCGGCTCGCAGAAGTCCGCAGTGGGCTCCATGCACGGCATAAAGTACAAGGTTGTGGCGGTCAACGGCGCTTCGCTCAGCGAGCTGATCAAAGGTAAGAAGGAGAAGCCGAAGACAGCCTAGAGTTTACAGTTAGGCGTTAAGAAGGTGGTAATATGTTATTGTTCAATAAATGGGATACGAAAAATCTAAGGGTGGAAGACCAGGGACTTGTGAAATACATAAATCTGAGGCCCGTCGTCCTGCCGCGCACCTTCGGCAGGTACAGGGGGGATTTCAGAAAGAACGAGATGAACATTGTTGAAAGGTTCGTGAACAAGCTGATGATAACCGGGCATACAGGAAAAAGACATAAACTTACGAGCGGAAGATTCTGCGGAAATTACCAGACCGTGATGCTGGAGACGAAAAAGGCCTTCGAGATAATCGAGGGCAAGACCAAAAAGAACCCGGTCCAGGTGCTGCTGATGGCCATAGAAAACGCTGCGCTGTACGAAGAGATAGCCGCTTATCGGCTCGGCGGCATAATAGCCAGAAAGGCCGTAATCACCAGCCCCCAGAGGAGGGTCGACCTGGCCCTCAGGCTAATAACCCAGGGCATATACAGGTCAAGCTTCAAGCACAATAGGACCTTGGCAGCCGCCATCGCTGACGAATTGATTACCATCGCCAACAACGACAGCAAGGCCCTGCCCATACGGGAAAGGAACAGGATAGAGAAAGAGGCTGAAGGGGCGAGGTAGTCTTTTGGTGATTTCTTCATCAAGAAAAACTCAAAACTTAAATATGAAACTCGATTAAACTATATGAATATATCAAGATATCAAGAGTGATTTGAATGGCAAAAGCGGAAGTTACGCAAACAGTCAAGGAACTGATGAGGAAGCCGGAGCATATCAGGAACATAGGAATCGTAGCTCACATCGATCATGGGAAGACAACCTTGACCGATAACCTGCTAGCCGGAGCCGGAATGATGTCAGAGGAGCTCGCCGGCAAGCAGCTGGCGATGGACTTTGTCGAGCAGGAAAGAGAGAGGGGCATAACGATCTACGCCGCCAACGTGAGCATGGTCCACGAGTATGAGGGCCAGGATTACCTGATTAATCTCATAGATACCCCGGGTCATGTGGATTTCGGCGGCGATGTCACGAGAGCCATGAGGGCTGTCGATGGCGTTGTCGTGGTTGCGGATGCCGTAGAGGGGTGCATGCCCCAGACAGAGACTGTCCTGCGTCAGGCGCTTAAGGAAAGGGTCAT